>Ga0272443_10002295_pt1 | contig 24777 bp, 14 predicted proteins | sample SSMAcet12_FD_193581 | JGI IMG/M metagenome (GOLD analysis project Ga0272443, IMG submission 193581) | Marine sediment archaeal communities from Little Sippewissett salt marsh, Falmouth, MA, United States - SSM-Acet-12 | ecosystem: Environmental > Aquatic > Marine > Wetlands > Sediment ...
CGTCCTGAGTGACAGTCCCGGGCTGAAACCCATATTGTGAAGCCGCGCGATTGTCGAGTAGTCACCGTTGACACGCGCGTAAAGGTAATGGGCTTCACAGATGTCGAACCGGTCAAAGTACGGATCGTCCGGCAGGTAGTCGGACCACACAACGGGCCAAAGTTCGCGACAGCATCCGGCACCGGATGAAACCGCTTCACGAACGTACCGTGCACCGTCGGACGTGAGACTATGAATCAACGGCACGCCACATTCTGCACAATGTGCAGGACTGTCCAGTTCCTCAAAGTCAAGCGCGTAAAGGTTGTCGGACTCAGTGTCCGATGCGCAATCGGTGCAGACGTGACACTGGTTTTCTGTGTCAGTGAAGCCGTGCACCGGCATAGTGTCCGCGTGCATGTTTTCTGCCTGCCTGCAGCCCGTGAGATTCGGGCAGGTCCTGCAGTGGTCCGGGACACTTTCGACGGTGGTTAATTCTGCAGTGACTGGATTCATGCCGGCACCCCTTTAAGGACCTTCAGTTCGTCCCTGTTGATTTCATTTACCGGGATGCTTCCGTACTTCCAGCGTGGATTGCCTTTACCTTTGCGCGAGTGGTAACCGCAATTATGCGCCCACTGCATGCGTGCACGGACCCACCGGAAGCCTGCAGCTTTCAGAAGTTCGCGTGTTTCGGTGTCCGGCTTGTCATCAAAGCGGATCCATACCCACCGTCCGACTACATCTGCAGGGAAGCCGTGAACTTTGCAGAATTCAATCACGTCCGCAATGTCTTCTAAGCGTGACTGGTCCGGAGTGGTAACCGGATGCGAACAATCCGGGATGCCTGTGTCCGGGAGTGCGTTACTGAATTGTGTTTGGTTTGGGAGTGCCGGGAGTCCGGCAGAAGTGTTATAATCCTTCATGGTTTTTTAACCTTTGCCTGTCGGGGAAGTCGCCAAACTGAACCCGGCAGGCATTACCTTTTTATGTGATGGTAACAGTATATACCGGCATAAAGCTAAAGTCAATAGTTAAATGGCATAAATAGCCATTAATCCCTGATTTTCTTTCCAGCCATTCATTATTATTACATGGGACGCTGTCCGGTTCGTGAAGGATCCTGCCGGACAGGCATATGTCCGGGATGCCTTTATATAAAAGGCGTGCAGGCATTTCATGCTACATAATACGCAATAGGGGACATTAAATCGCGGCTTTATTCTGCCCGGTCCCTGCACGTCCGGACGGACTGAAACTAGCATATCTGCTATCAGATACGTATCTAAGTTACCGCGCAATCCGGACACCCGGGGGGGGATGTGGGCCGCGCCCGATTGATCCAATGGGACTCCTGACCCACTCACGTACCAGGTTTAAAATTTTCGAAACAGGTAAATTGTGTTAATACCAGTAACCCGTCGGTAAAAACTTGCTGACGTAACATGCGCCAGTATCACCAGTGGATTGATGCCAGTCCTCTCCGTATTCACTTGGATCGAAATCAGCGTGGCCGTTAAAATGACCGCACACATATATACAGTCATAAGCACCTACGGCTAATTCGTGCCCAGCTTCGTCAACCGCAGTTGCTATGTTATCAGTACCCCACAGGCGACCCCATATGTAGTTTCCAGATGTATCATATTGACAAAGATAGCTATTGGATCGACCGTGAGGAGTTATCCAGTCCTCAACATCTGGAGCGGGATTGAAATCAAGAGGTATCTGTCCTATGGCGTAAGTGTCAATTTGACCTGTGACGTACACATTATCAGAACTATCTACGGCTACATCGAAAGCCCATTGTTGAGTTAATACAGAATATCCCCAATATCGGAGCCATTGATAATTGCCCGTTGAATCGAATCTCACGAGAGCTGCATCAAGATGATACACGCCGGACAGATATATGTCGTTATTGCTATCAGTCGCAATACCGTAACTCAGATATCCGGTATTCGTGCCAATCTCACCCCACATTGTTGCCCACTGATGTTCACCATTCGGGCTGAACTTTGTGATGAAGACATCATGGTCTGCCTCTACAAGGTATGCTCCAGGCCCTGGGTCGAAGTCAACATCTCCACTGAAAATTCCTGTGACTAATATGTCACCAGCGTCGTCAATTGTGACGGCGGATGCATAATCTGAAGGGTAGTCATAAGGACTGTCAGGCGTGGAACCTCCCCAGGTTCCTACCCATTGAAATACGCCATCTGTATCGTACTTAAGCAGGAAGCAATCAGCACCACCATTTGTCTCAACACCCCCATACCAAGGTAGTTCGTGCTTGAAAAACCCGCATATATACACATTGGAATTATTATCCGCTGCGATGCCCATGAGATGAGGCATGAAACCTTCGTGATCTATCGGCCACGCATGAACCCACTGGTAATTCCCATTAGCATCATACTTGACAACGAAACAAGCGTGATAATCATTTACGGTTACCAAATCCTCGCTAGGGCTAGGATCGAAATCAGCGGTAAGCTCGAATTCACCAACGACGTAACAATTTCCTTGAGGATCGGTTGCGGCATCCCATGTTATACAATAGTGCTGACTTCCCCATAACTGCACCCACACAAACTCTCCTTCAGCTGTAAATTTCGCCAAATATGTATGACCATTATCGGTATCGCGATATTCAACACCTGGGCCAGGATCGAAATCCGTAGGCCCGGCAACTTTTCCGGTGACAAATACATTCCCCTCTAAGTCAGAAGCTACACCATAGCAGTAATCTGCGTTGACAGAACTCCCCCATGTATTAGCCCAACCATAATTCTGGATCACCTGAATTGACAGTGGTGTGTTCAGAAGGTCAGTGCCGCCTTCATCGTCAGTTACTCGCAACTGAATTTCGTATTCTCCTTCATCCTGCCATGTATGGGACACCTCAACGCCAGTATTTTCAAATTCACCATCATTGTTCCAGTCCCACTCGTAGAGAATAATTTCTCCCTCGCAGTCATTATCGTGAGACGCACTCGCGTTAAATATCAGGGGATTACCTTCCGTCACCCCGGTATCGCTCGCGTAAGCTTGCGCGGTAGGTAGTGCATTCTGAATGATGATCTCCAAGGGTTCGTCCAACTCATCTGAGTCACCGTCATCATCTGTAACTCTGAATTGGACTTGATAAATACCGGGAGAATCCCATGAATGCGATACAGATGCTCCGGCCTCATCGAATACACCGTCATTCTCCCAGTCCCATTGGTATGTGCTTATCACACCATCAGCATCACTTGAGCCTTCGTCGAAGAAATAGACCGGTTCACACACTACCTGTGGTTGAGGGCCAGCGTCAGCTTGAGCGACTGGTGGAACATTGATGTGCTCGATGACATTGAGCTCGATAAACTGATATGCAGTCAGATCAATCCAGTCAGGAGATGTGAAATTCTCCACATCCTCGACCGAGATAAGGCACCGGTATGTACCCATTCCTGCAAACTTGCTATTTTCAACAGTGACCTGATATTGGTCGAAGCCATCTCCGTTTTCTGCGAAGCTGCTGAGTAATTCCCCGTTGAAAAGTCCCTGGCACTCCACACGGGGAGGCATGTGAGAAGCTTTCCCCTGCCAGTCGTACACATCAATCGTAAGTATTGATTCACCACCCAGATCGTTTAATCCCTGTCCGATTGACGTAGACGTTACGGAAATTTGCCAAGGTTCTGGGCAACTCGCTTCCGGCGGAAAATCAGTCATCGGGTCTTCGACAGTTTCGACCAGAGGTGTTGCCCAGTTTGAATCTACAGCGTAACCGAAAACAAATGCTCCATCAGGCATATCGATTTCATATGTGACCGTTACTGAGTCTGATACATAAAAGGCGTTACGGATATTTTCATCACTATCTGACACGAATCGCTTGTAACCGTTGAGAAGAGCATTCGGGGGGGAGTCGCTGGCAAGTATCCCCTTAATGTAACCTTCGATTCCGCCTGGCCCCTTGCCAATAGTGGTGATGTTGTAAAGTGTCGAATAGCCGTCGGGATTAATCAATTCTCCATCACCGACTAGTCGGTCTGGTACGGTCAGCGATGCCTCAGGAAAGGTCTGACTGCCAGAGAATAATGCGATCCCTCTTACATCAAACCCCGTAAGATTAGGATTCGACATGGGATGAGTCAGCTCTATATCAACGAGAATCGTACTGCTACCTGATGGTTCGATATCTTTAATTTTCAGGCAGTCACTGCATGGCCAATGCTCCAGCATCCTTAAAGTATTCAGGTGCATTTCAGCATCCCGCATCGGGACTAGTACTACCGATCCATGATTCTCTGATACTTGTGCTTCCCAGTATCCCCACAGATATCGGTACCTGGGATTAATTAAATGGTGCCCAGTCAATGAAGGAGCGGATGCAGGAATGATTGGATCGTCAGCCCCATGATTGGATGTTGAGCAACTAACAAGAGCCATGATGAGTAACAAGAGAATGACTGGACGAGTATTAAGTACCATCACCCGACCTCCTATGCCAGTGGATTGCGGATATTATAGCACATGGATGCATGGACGTAGTGAGTTGCCGTCCCTCAAACCAGATTACAAAATACCTTGTCTCTAAAACATGCGCACTTTTCATATTTTCCGCACATTGACGCAACCCGAGACGCCACTATCCATGCGCGCTACAGCGCATCGTTAACCGCGCTTAAATAGTTGCTCGTCTGAGAGCCCCGTAGAGCGACGCAAAATGTGTGGGTAAGGGTCTAGGTCATCCGGGGCAAAAAACGGGGCTGTAAGGGCGCATCTCGATAATTCCATGTAATCCAGAGAAATAGACCTTTGTAAGCCAGTATAAACCACATCATACCAGTAGTTATTGCGGCCCACTCACGGGAATGTTATTAAAGGATAAAGAAGCGAGGCTGCTACAAAGGAGATTGTCAAATTGTCAGATCACGTCGTTCTTTACGCACGAGTCAGTAGCAAGGAGCAGGAACGTGAGGGGTACTCAATAGACGCCCAGCTGCGCCTGCTGCGCGAGTACGCGAACCGCGAGGGCTTCACGATCCTGCACGAATATGTCGAGGTCGAGACTGCGAAGCGGGCAGGTCGCCCGGTGTTTCGGGAGATGCTAGAGTTCCTAAAGGTAGAGGAGGATTGCGCAGTCCTTGTCGAGAAGACGGACAGGCTGTACCGGAACCTGCGAGACTACGTGACGATAGACGAAATGGGCCTGACTCTTCACTTCGTCAAAGAGGGTGCGGTTATCGGTCCAGACGCGCGATCCCATGATAGGTTTATACACGACATCAAGGTTGTGCTGGCAAAGAACTACGTTGACAACCTGTCGGAAGAAACGCGCAAGGGCATGGCAGAAAAATTGCGTGTGGGTGGCTGGCCCACGCTAGCCCCATTCGGCTATAAAAACGTTCGGGGTGTTGTATCTGTAGAACCCGATCCTGAAAGTGCAAGGGCGGTCAGGTGGTTGTATCACAGGTTCGCCGGTGGAGATATCTCAGTCAGGGAGCTAACCAGAGAATTTAAGCGGGCAGGATTTAAACGGCGTGTGGTTCGGGCCATGATATACAAGATACTGCGAGACCCATTCTACAAAGGTGTAATGCTGTGGAAGGGTGAACTGTACCCAGGTAATCATGAACCACTGATAGACGGACCTACTTGGGATAAGGTGCAAGCATTGCTGAATGCCGACAGTCATTTGCCGCTCAGAGATAAAGGGTATGTCCTCACTTATAAAGGTGCGCTGAAATGCGGGCATTGCGGTTGTGCGATTGTTGGCGAGAGAAAAAAGGGCAAGTACATTTATTACCACTGCACTGAGAACCGCGGCCCCTGCAAACAGAACGGGTGGATCAGGGAGGCCGATATCGATGCTGTAGTGGTTGAGTCACTCCGAGCACTTAGACTGGACCGCGTTGACCACAGGGAGTTAATGCGTACGCTGACAGAGATGCATAGCCAGGCGATTCGGGAAACGAAACAGGGGTTGGTCATTCTGGAAGCACAGGCGCACAAGCTAAGGGAACGCCTTACGCTTCTGTACGAGGACAGGGTGAATGAACGTATTGCGTTGCCGTTTTGGAAAGACCAACACGATAGGCTGGCCTCAGACCTTGACGAAACGTATCAGCGTATCAGGCAATACCAGGAAGCGGATCTGTCGCATTTTCGTTTGTCGGGACAGCTTGTCGAGTTTGTGCATAAGGCAGAGCGTATGTTTATCGGAGGTGATACGGTAGTCCGCAGGGAGATATTTAACCTCGTGTACTCGAACTGCACGCTTGCATCGGGAAGCCTGCATTGCGACTATAAAAAACCCTTCGACGTGCTGGCCGAAGGATATCCATGGCAAAATGGTGGCGGTGACTGGACTCGAACCAGTGACGCCGCGGGTATGAGCCGCGTGCTCTAACCACCTGAGCTACACCGCCAGGCAGGCGGAATAATCTACCACGTTACCTTTCCGCGGTCAAGATTATTCCCGTCCCGAACTCTACTTTACCATATTATGACCGGCATCCAACCGGTTCTCCTTAATCCAACTTAATAAGTATTTAATCCTTTTAAAATATCCATAACTAAAGTTTTTCAGGTTTCTGCCGAAATACTCCCCTATGAAGTCTTTGCTCAGAAAATCCGGATTGTCATGTGTGGATGCTGAGGACGGGCAGGCCGGCCCGCTTGAACTGACATGGGATTACGATGAATGCACGATGTATTCCGCAAGCGCCTTCAATCGCCTTTCAAAGCTGGTGATAAGGCACAGGGCGGCGAATGTAATCCTCGATATGTCCGGCTGCGACTACATGAGCGTCTCGGGACTCAACCTTCTGATCGACTGGTGTAACGACCTTTACGCCGGTGGTGTCGATCTGAAGCTTACCGGAGTCTCACCGTTAATTAAGAAATTATTCGATGTTTCCAACCTTCAGTGGCTTCTCGAAGACGAGAAGGCCGGTAACGTGTAAAATCCTCTTCGAATACTAATCCGTGTACGGCGCGAATCAATTTCGCGCCGTTTCTTGTTTTTACCCCTGTTTTCCTTTATCATTTATCAACAGCCAGACCCATTATAGTTGGCTATAAAGTTATCGGAGGTTTTAAATGCGTTCTCGTGTTTATTCAATTCTCGTCACGGGAGCAGTAGTGCTTGCGTTATTGACAGGATGCTCAGGTTCAAACGACAATCCGGCCGTTCCCGGCCTTTCGGATAACACCGGCGATCATTACCTGAATCACCATTCAACTTCACTTTTCGGACTCTGGGAGATCAGCCTGAATCCCGATTCGAATACAGCCGATATCGTCCCGCTTCGTACGATCGAAATGACTGCGAACGTAACCCAGTTCATGCAGCCGCCCTACAATGCGAATCACATGCTGGGAATTTCGATAGACGATCTGCAGTCCGACTTCCCTAACGGGTACGTGGTCGTCGATGTCTCGTTCCGTCATCCGTTCCCCGGTCTCGATACCTACACCGGTTTCGATGTCAGGGGCGCATGTATCGGAAACGCTTCGATCGATTCCGAGGCCGTGTCGGGAATCTCATACGCGGGCGAAAACGATCTTCGTGTTCTGAACGCCGATGGTTACACGCGATTTTTCAACCCGACCGAGTTCACTACATATGGAACCATCCTCGGTTTTACGCTCGGTAAGCTTGGTACACCGAATACTTCATTCGACGCGACCCTTAACGGTTATAAATATTTCTGCGACACAATTGAACAGGATGAATCAGTTATCGATTTCTTCGACGACCCGTCATGCCTGAATCCACGGGGATATTTCACGGCGGGAAACCAGATCACGAGAACATATGAACTGCAGTTTCCCGTGTCAGGCGGTCCTGTGTTCCAGTTCCAGTACGCGGTGGTCGCGTCATGGGAGGAGCCTACCGAGGCCCCCCCGTCGATCCCCGACAGCTTTACACTTAGCGCGAACTGCCAGGAGGCGTATGCCTTCTCCGCGGCTGATCAGTCGACGCTTTATTTCGACGGATCGGGGGGCGGGGGAGAGCTGATCCTCGATCTTGCCGTTCTCGATCACCAGGGCGTTGCCGAGACAGGTGGCGTTCACGATGAGATCGGTGCCATTCATTTTGAATCACCGGATGGGCTTATCTCGTCCGGATACACCACATTTACAGGCCTCGATCTTGATACGGCACTCCTTTCATCCGACGATTTTTCCGCGCAGTACCATCTAAGCATTCCGGAAAGTCTTGTTGATCCGATGGAATCCGGCGATTTCCCGATTCTCGTGATTGTGGAATCAGCCGATCCTGTTGATTACGATCCGGGATTCCCGGGATTCGATTATCCTGACGGGCCGCTCGCGGCGTACTTCATGACGACCGTACATGTAGGCGGCGAGAATCCAAACGAACCTCCCGTCGCGGTCGCGGACACGTCATCCGGAACATATACCGGTTTTACGGATGTCCCGATCGAGTTCACGGGCGAGGATTCGTACGATCCGGACGGTATAATAGTGAGCTGGGAGTGGGATTCGGATGGCGATGGTATTTACGACGATGCCGAGGGTGAGATAGTCGACCTGACGTTCGAAACAGAAGGCACTCATTTTGTCGATCTGAAGGTTACCGATGATTACGGTGCGACCGATACACTCGATACTCTGATCGAGATAGAGATAGGCGGGAAGGTTATTCACGTTGATGATGACAATGCTGGCGATCCCTCCATGGACGGAACAGAGGCCCACCCGTACGACACGATTCAGAAAGGCATCGACGCTGTTCCCGACGACACAGGATGGATGGTATACGTGCATGCGGGAACATATTCCAACGATGTGCATTATGTCGATCCGGGTAACGTATACACCGATGGCGGGATGTTCTGGATCGAGGGACTGAGTAACGTCGTTCTCAAGGGAGAGGACGGTGCGATAATCGATCCCGGAACTATGTCAGGTTACGTGAACATAGCGGTAATGCGCGTGCTTGGTGACCACACGAACATCACGATCGAGAACTTTGAGTTCAAGGCAGGATTTGTCTGGGAGGCCGCGGTTTATGTGTCCGGCGGAAGCGATTTTATCGTCCAGGACTGCTTCATTGATGGCGGACATGGCTACCAGGCGTTCCTGAGGGCGAACACTGTCGATACTCTCACCTGCCAGCGGATTACGGTCGAGAATTTCCGTCTCGGTTCAACCGGCGGGGCACTGTACTGGATTATGAACTCATCGGATGTCGTCCTTACTGAGACCGACACCTTCAACTACAGCGCTGATGAGAACATCTACCAGTCATTCTCGAACTTTATCTACCTTTACAACCTGACGACCGCGGAAATTTCAAAGAACAAAATCGGTGGTGAGCATCACAGGCAGAGATCGTGCACCAATTACACCGAGTCATACGGAATCCGGGTTTACAGCGGATCGAATATCACGATTCGGAACAACCTGATTTACGATTCGTATTTCTACAACACGAACACATCGGCGAACACTTACAATTACGGGATCTACATGACGGGTTCATTCACTAACGTCGAAATTTATAACAACACGATAGACAGTATTGGTCCACCGGCATCCTACAATGGACTCGGTGCGGTCAGGGGTATTTATGTAACCACTTCCAATTCCGTCACAGTTCATTCGAACATCGTCACAAACATCACCGCGCCATCATCCGCGGCGGCATATGGAATTAATTCAGCCGCTGCCGTGTCGTGTGAGTACGGAGATGTCTGGAGCGTGACCGGTGGCTCGGGTGGTCTTTACGGGGGCGGGGCATCCGCAGGAACGGGATCGATCAGCGCGAACCCGATGTACTACGATCCTGCGAATTTCGACTACACGCTTCAATCCGGATCGCCATGCGAAGGTACCGGCAAGGATGGCTACGACATGGGATGTTACGGCGGTTCTGATCCATTGGAAAATTAGCGTTTAAGTCTGTATCGTTTTATAAATAATAGATCTGGAGGCTCTTATGTCGATAAGGTACACCTGTTTCGCAGGGTTGTTACTTGCGCTTCTGCTTGCACTTCTCGCAGGCTGCTCAGGAAGCGATAACCCGGTAAATCCACCGACCGATTTTACCGACAGGACTGAAAATAATTCAGCCGCAAATACCCGGATGTGGGGACTCTGGGACATCACGATTAACGCTGATACAAAAACTGCCGAAGTGTTTCCGCTTCGTGCAGCGGAATTCACGGCGAACGTCACGCAGTTCCTTCAGCCACCGATTTCCAAAACCCACCTCATGGGAATCGAGATCGACCCGTCGAGTGACTTCCCGAACGGGTATATCGTGGTTGACGTTATCCTGAACCACCCGTTCCCGGGACTCGATATGTACACCGGATTTGATGTCCGGGGTGTGTGCATCGGTAACGGTTCGGTTCCGGGTATCAGCGATACCAACCTACTTTATGCTGGTCCCGAAGACCTGCACGTGCTGAATCCCGATGGTCTTACACGATGGTTCAATCCATCGGAATTCACATCGTATGAAACAATACTCGGGTTTACACGCGGGAAGCTCGGAGTTCCGTCTACCGACTTCACCGCGACACTTAACGGTTACAAATACTTCTGCGATAACCTGGAAGCGGAAGATGATCTAAGCGGATTCTTTGCCAATCCTTCCTGTCCCAACCCGAGAGGCATGTTCACAGCGGGAAATACAAACAGGAGAACCTACGAGCTTCAGTTCCCCGTAATACAGGGCGAACCGTTCCTTTCGTTCCAGTACGCCGTGATAGCGAGCTGGGAGAATCCCGATCCTGTTCCGCCGATGGATATCCCCGGCGATTTCCCGATCTCCGCCAACTGTTACGAGGCATTCTGTTACTCGACCGCGGATGAATCCGATATGTACTACACCGATTCTTCCAGTGGCGGAACTCTGAAGCTGGACCTTCGGGTATTCGCTCACATGGAGGATGGCTCGACCGATCCGGTATCATCGAGGATCTCTCAAATTCATCTCGAAACCCAGACAGGACTTATCACGGGTAACCTTGCGACTTTCGATACAACAGCACTTCAGGCGGCTATCGGAAGCGAAGATAATAAAAGCGTCATTTACAACCTTGAGTTTGCGGGTGTGAATCCGAGTGAATCCGGCGATTTCCCGCTACTGGTGGTTGTCGAATGCTCCGATCCCGACTCGTACGATCCGGGATTCCCGGGATTTGCATTCCCCGATGGAGTCCTTGCCGGTTACTATCTGACTACAGTCCACGTCAGCGACCTTGGCCCGCCGGTTGTCGATTCGATCGATCCCGCCGAAGGGGATATCGATGATACTTTAACGGACGTCGAGGTAAGTGGAAGCAATTTCGATTCCGGCGCACAGGTGACACTTGTCAAGAATGACGATCCCGGCGTTGTTGTTGAAGCGACGAACGAAGTGGTCACGGGCAGTACGCTTATTACGTGCGATCTCGATCTTGACTCCGGTGCGGGTGCTGTAGTCGGCACCTACCACGTCGTTGTTGAAAATCCCGACCTGACGTCGGGTCAGCTCGATGACGGGTTCGATGTCCTCGTGGGATACCCGTACTGGTGGGAGAATAACCAGTATGTATCCAGTCGCGGAAGCTACAACCCGACCGCAACCATAGATGATCCTGAAAACCTGACGCTGAAGTACCAGGTCTCGGCACCCCAGTCTTACAAGTACTGCACACCGGTTGTTGCAGAGGACAAGATATTTTTCACGAGTCACACCGCTTTTTATGCCAACACGAATGTAAGGGTTTACGGGTACGATCTTGAGACGGGAAGCCAGTTATGGAACGCCCAGATTAACCCTTCCAACGTCTATGAACGCTACCAGCCGGGCTTTGGATTCTACAAGGGTGATGACGGTGTAGAGAGGCTGATCGTTGGTGGTGACCAGATCTACTGCTTCGATGCGGATTCGACCGGAACCAACCCTGCGCCGTTGTGGACATATGACGACACGGTACCGGGAAATAACAACTGGCTCGGTACAAACCTTGTTGTCTACGAGGACATGGTAATCGCGAGGGGACGTGATTACAGAATTCTTTACATCCTCGACATAACCAACGGTACTGTCATTCATCGCGTTGATACGATCATGAGCGGTTATGAATCCGGCGTAAGTGCGTTCGATGGCAAGGCGTATTCAAACGGTTCGACATACGTTGACTGTGTTGACATCGAGGCCGGTACGGTTGACTGGAGCACGCAGGTGCCATCCGGACTCAGCGTGAGCCATTACGGTCCTCCATGCGCATCGGATGGCAGGATATACTTCGGGTCTTATGCGGGCTACGTCCAGTGTTATGCAATAGAGGATGACGGCACGTACTCGGCAGGTGATTTCATCTGGTCTGTGCCCACTCCCGACTATAACCCCGTGAATGGGGGCGTCGCCAAGCTCGATGATTACATGTACTGCGCCGCCGCATTCTATGATAGTCATGTTTACTGCATCAAAGATAATGGGGACACCGGTAGCGTCGAGTGGACTTCGGCTCTGGGTTATTACGATGCCCAGATGACGATATGCACGACTCCGAGTTATCCGGATGGCGTTATCATCGCCCCGCAGTACAACGCGAACCGGATATACTTCCTCGATGCGACCGATGGAAGCGTTATCAGGGTAATTGATGATGGCCAGACTCACCGCGGTGGAGCCGCGTGTGTGGGTGATTACGTTATACTGGCCGGTCGTAATAATCTGAGTGTGTATGAATAAAGAATATAAGCCTGCATCATATTGGGCTTAGTATAACCAAACAATTTTACGAGGTGTCACGATGCGTCGTATCGCAACGTTGTTTACACTTACCGCGCTGGTTCTCGTCCTTATCGGATGTTCCGGCGGCGGTTCGAATGCTGTAACTCCGGATCTTAGCGGTGACAATCTCTCACGGCATGAATCATCTTCCAATACAATGCTGTGGGGAACCTGGGACGTTTTACTCGATCCGGTATCGGGTACGGCAGAGATATTACCTCTCCGCGGTCTCGAACTGACCGTGAACGTAACCCAGTTTCTTCAGCCACCATCTTCAGCCACCCACCTGATGGGCATCGATATCGATGATCTCCAGACTGACTGGGCGAGCGGGTTTGTTGTGGTTGATGTCAGGTTCACGCACCCGTTCATGGGTATCGACCAGTACACGGGTTTTGACGTTAAAGGTGTGTGCATTGGTGATGGCACGATTCAGGCAACAACCGATCCCGCCGTGGTCTGGGCAGGCCCGGATGATCTGACGCTCCTCAATGCCGATGGTTATACCCGCTGGTACAATCCGACGGAATTCACTTCATACAATTCGCTGTTCGGATTTACTCTCGGAAAGCTTGGTACACCATCCACAAACTTCACTGCTACTTTGAACGGTTATAAGTATTTCTGCGATTACATCGATGCAGACACCGTTCTCGCAGAATTTTTCGCTGATCCCGGATGCATGAATCCGCGCGGATTCTATTCCGCCGGGAATACGATCACGCGAACCTACGAAATTCAGTTTCCGTTAAGTGGCGGTAACCCGGTCTACCAGTTCCAGTACGCTGTCGTTGCAAGCTGGGACGAACCGACGGTCATTCCCCCGACAGATATCCCTGACGATTTCGCGATCTCGGCAAACTGCCACGAACCCTATGTGCTGTCGACTTTCGACGAGTCGGACATGTTCTACACAGACCCGGGTAACTTCGGCGGGAATTTGAGAATGTACGTGCGGGTTTTCGATCACCAGGGAGCTGCGAACGGCGACGTTGCTTCGCAGGTCAACGCAATACACCTTGAAACACCCGATGGCCTTATCATAAGTGGCAGTATGACGTATACAGATCCTTCTGCGGTCCTTTTCTCGCAGGATGCGATCAGCGCGACATTCCTTCTCGAAACCGACCAGGTGGAACCGTCGGGGCAGGGTGAATTTCCGGTCATGGTTATCGTGGAGAGCGCCGATCCGGCAACATACGACCAGGGATTCACGGTCGATTACCCGGACGGAAACCTGTCCGCGTTCCTTTTAAGCTCGGTCAGTGTCGGTGCACAGGTTCAGTCTGACGCCCCGGTTGCTGTTGCTGAAATAGTTACCAGCGATCCGTATTGTCCCGGTGATCCGATCGAATTTGACGCGTCCGGTTCATATGATCCTGACGGTGGAAATATTGTTTCATACGAGTGGGACTTCGATGGCGACGGAACATATGGCGACCCGTACGATTCCGGAACAGACGATAATCCGACAGTGATTTTTACCGATTTCGGAACCTACGAGATAGATGTAATGGTCACAGATGACGAAGCGGAGACAGATACCTTGGACGAACCGCTCGAGCTTGCCGTCGGTGGCGCCACGTGGGTCGATGACGACAACACAACCGGGCCATGGCTTGGTACGTTCGACAATCCCTGGCAGACAATCCAGGAAGGTATCGACAATGCTACCGGAGACTGCGGTGAGAAATGGGTTCTCGTTAAGGATGGGACCTATGTTGAAGATATCGTGCTTCCGGGAAGCATAACCGTCGAAGGTTATTCCACTCCGGCTCCTTTAATCCAGGGTCCGGATACTGCGACCTCCAACACGATTCTACTCTCATCAAGCGGATCGAAGCTGAAGCACTTCCGCGTTCAGCCAAGAACGGTGGGTTACGGTTGCTACCTTATTGGCACCGGTAATTCTGTGACTGATATTGAATTTCTCGACAATGCGGGTGGCTTAACCTGCGGTAACGGTGTAGTAGCTTCGGGATCGGGTCATACGATAGACGGTGTCGTGGTTGATGGATACCATAAACCGACCGCCGGATTTATCAGCACAAGCGGGAGCGGATCCACTGTCACAAACTGTGTTGTGCTTAACATGACCTTCAGTGGTGCGTGCAGCATGAATGTTTACCGCATGTACCAGGGAGGTTCCACTTCACTCTTCGCGAAAAATGTTGCAGGTCACATCACATTCTCCGAGGCTTTTCCTTCTACCGAGTGGGCGAACATTGTTAACTTCGAGTACTGTGAAGGTTCAACCTTCCGAAATAACCTGGTCTTCGATATCGATAACAACCTCGGAGATACAGGCTGGACATGGGGTGTTGATTCCTACAGGTGTAAGGGCGCAACGTTCGAACATAACACGATCTCAGGCATCAGTGGTCCCGCCTGGATCTATGCATTCGAGATTACGGATTACTTCGACGATCCGACCGGAACGACACATCAGAGTCACATCATTACCGATTTGACCGCAGGCACAATGAACTGGCGATGGGCGTTCCTCGGTCGATGGGGAACCAATCTTCCCGTAGACTACTCGTGCACATTCAGTGTCGGGAATTCGTTCCGCGACCAGCTTGTACAGGGTACGGGATGTCTGATCAACACTAACCCCGTTTTCATGAATGTTTCAAACGACGATTACCGTGTTTCGGGATCATCGCCGTGCCATAACGCCGCACACGATGGTACCGACATGGGTGCATACGGCGGAAGCGACCCGCTTACATGGCTTCCCGACTGATATTTTGAATAAATGAAATTACACAACGCTCCGGAACCGGGGCGTTTTTTTTATTCTCTCAGCATTCCGAGCAGATACATGAGCGCTGAATAAAAGCCGTATTTTCCGAGTCCCGTTATAAGGCCATCACAAACTTCAGCTGTGACCGTCTTTGTCCGGAAGTCCTCGCGCCTGTATATATTCGTCATGTGTACTTCAACCACCGGGCACGCCACCATGTTCAGCGCGTCGCGTATGGCGTACGAGTAGTGAGAATAGGCTCCGGGATTTATGATAATGCCTTCCGCAGTGTCGGCGTTTTCTATGATAAATCTTAAAATCTCCCCTTCGGATTCCGACTGGAAACAGTTGATCTCGACCCCAACCTCCTGGGCTTTGTTGATAATCCACGCTTCTATCTCGCCAAGCGTTTCGCCTCCATACAGCCCCGGCTCACGTTTTCCGAGCATTCCCATGAGTGGTCCATTGATAAGAAGAAAATTAAGGCTTTCAGCGTCGGGATAATTCATAGGGTGCATATTTCGATTCCTTTCCTGAATGTGGCGTCTAACTATAAACAAACATCCATGGAGCTTCAAACCGGTCGTAAAAAAAGCCCCGCTTGTCACGGGGCATAATTTCGTTTGCAGTTTCTTTCTACTTTTCCTTGGTTCGTTCCGTGAACTTGATCCCGAGCGTCTCCAGTTCATCGAGCACCGGGTTGTAAATCTCCGGTATTACCGGGATATGAACACCGGTAATATCTATCTCTCCGTTCAGGATCATCTTCGTAGCAACCGCCGCCGGAAGTCCGACGGTCCGCGCCATGGATGAGTCTCCGTACGGAATGCCGAAGTCGACCAGCGTCGATGTTATGTGTTCTTTTTTTTCCGGGAATTCCGCTTCGAACATGTGGTGCAGTGCGACCATGTCACGCTCGCCCGGTTCGAACTGTAGTTTTTCAAGGAAGGCGTCTACCAGTATGTCGAGTGGCGATGCCGCTCCCTCGGGGAGGGGCTTGTCGTCATCGAACAGGCCAAGCCATTTCCACTTATAAAGAACGGGTGGATCCTCCGGGAATCCCATTTTTTCCGAAACCGCGTTTTCAAGGTTTTCATCATTCGCAAGACCGGAGAGTTTCGCCATGAATCCCCGGTAGCTCAGTCCCTCAAGTCCGTCCATGTTCTCGACATCGAAGTACCCGATATCCGCGAGCTTCTTCCAAGTCACGCAGTGACCGGTGTTCCTGAAAGTACCGCGGTACATCGTCTGCGTGTCCTTCAGACCGTAGATGTCGATGTAGGGGATGCTGTCACGGTTAGCGTATGCCTCGAACGCATCGTCGAGTTCCTCCAGCCTGACCTCATGGAAGTGATCGAAAAGATCGACACCGGGAATTTCAACAACCTTACCGTCTTCCATGTACCTTGCGTCGTTTCTCGCGGCAAGCACAACGCCCCTCGGACTCCACGAGAACTTGTACCCGTACGGGTTCGTGTTGGCCTCGGGTGCCGGAAGTCCGCCGCAGTACGAGCGGAAGCTTGTAACCTTTCCGCCACGCGCCTCGACATCATGAATGATCCTCATCGCCGACATGTGATCGATGCCGGGGTCGAGACCGATCTCGTTGAGAATTAAAATACCGGCTTCGCGCGCGGGAGTGTCAAGTTCTTTCATCGCGGGGCTTACATAGCTGGTCGTGACCATGAGCTTCTTATGCTTTATGCAGGCCTTAGCCACGGTCGGATGATGCATTGCGGGAAGAAGGCTGATCGAAAGGTCGTGCTCCGCAACAAGCCCGTCAAGGTCTTCGGGTTTCTCCTCGATGTTGAACGCCAGAGCGGTTCCGTTCGGATTGTTGCCGACAAGGGCTTCAGCCTTGCTCAGTGTACGACTTGCAATTGTTAATTTGTAACCCGGGATGTCGAGCAGGTAATTTACCAGTGGGCGTGTGACCAGCCCGGCTCCCAGTAACAGGATTTTCTTCTCGTCCGGGGACATTGTCATTGAACTCCTTGATATCTGTTTCCGAGCACCTTAAAGGTTCTCGGAAAGGTATTCATAATCGGGTGTAAGTCTGCCCTGGTGACAGATTACAGCACGTTTCAAAGGTGGCGGGAGTTTCAGATTATCGTATTCAACACTGAAGTCTGCGTTTGCTATCGATGGAATGAACCTGACCAGTTTCTCCGAAAAACTCGCGCTTGCCTCCCGCGGAAGCTCGCAGGGAAGGTTATCAACCGCAAGAATCACAGGTCCGTTACCCTCCACCCCGTCGATGGCTTCATTCTTTTCAACATCGTAAACATATACCGGGTTTCCGGAATCAGTCGCCTTTACCGAAATCTCGATCGCGCCTTCGACATCAATGGAGATATCTCCGATTGCCTGAAGCTTAGGGTTCGGTTCGGAATATATCTTCTCGATAAGCTTTCTCGTCACAAGCCTTGGATAATCGGGTGTCCAGTATATGCAGTTCATCAGTACCGTCAGGCGCGGAACGTATTTCTCGAAAACTCCCTGGTAGTTTTCAGGATTATCGTAATAATCCTGGAGCTCGAATGGTTTTGAGGAATCAACCGGCTCGACCATGTCCTCTTCTTTAAATACAACTTTATAGACATGGTTTTTCGATTTGAATAACCCTTCCGGTGGATTCAGAAGTTCTTCGGGGGTGATTTTCTTTACCGGCAGAAAATCGAGGACCTGTTGAGCTCCCCTTGAAACATTACCGTAACCTGCAAATCCGACAACCACCGGATGCAGTTCGTCCGGAAGCCCGTTTTCGCTTATCTCCTTACCTATACCTCGAAGGAGTCCTTCCGCATTCTGGAGGTTTTCGTAATCGAGCGCATAATTTGCAGCACTGAATGGATTTCCGATCCCTGAATTGTCAAGCTTTCTCCCAAGCATCCAGAGCGTATCCAGCATCCCGGCAAGACCTGCTTCGTTCCCGAAAAAAACAAGCCTGAAACCGCGATCGTCCACGATCCTCTCGTAATCTATCAGGGTACATTTCTTCTTCAGAAGTTTCGTGAGCATCGGCATGTTGTAATCCTGTCCCTTGATAACATGCGCGAAAAAGCAGTAGGTCAGGCCCTCCCGGAAAAAATCATCAGGCATTTCCTTGATCCCGAAAATTACACTGCAGTTTCCGAGGCTTTCGTCGAATGTTGCACCCACAGCTTCGTACTCGTCCCGGCTGTATGATCTTTTCGGAAATGGCTGAAGTTTAAAGCCGATGTCGTGTTCATTAACAAGGACTGACATGTCGGATGGAACCAGGGGGGTGCGCCTCTCCCACTCATTCTTGTCCTCTCGCCTGATTCCTATTATTTTTGCCATGCCGCTTTGCCCTCATTAAATAACGCTGGTTAAATAGGACAGGCATTGTATCAAACGAGCAGATAAGGGGCAATGGCTTAATTCCAGGCATTCATCAGATCCCGTTTCCATAAAAAAATCAGTAATCCGGATGAACAGGAAATAATCAGGTATAAAATAATGATACTTAATCAGACGCAATGTCATTTGATTTATACTTTATAAGAAGTACAATTAAGGTTTGATAGGGCGTAAAGGCGGCCTGCTTTTCGCTGCCTCAATAAGCCAGGAGGTTCACTGGACAAATGTCTGATCGCATTCCCACATACCGAATTGCTGTCTTCATGGCAGCCGGACTGCTGCTGGTCAGTCTTATGGGCTGCTTCGGCGGTGGTGGCGGGGATAACACCCTTCCGCCTCAGGTTTCGATTCGAGGCCTGAAGGACCTTCAGTATAATTCCGTGATCCCATTTACTCTCTGGATAGAAGGGCAGGAGCCGATGCACGTCTCCCTGGCCATTGTGTTCAGAATTGGGACTACCGGGCAGTATTCCGCTGCTTCGGCCATGCCGGGTACTTCCGACCCGACATCGCTTTCCAAGTTGCTGATTCCATCCGGAGGTACATCGGTCGGGTTCAGCTGGCATGCGGCAGCTGATATCGACACCGGCCTTAAATATGGCAGCGTCTGGATTAAGGCGATAGTGACAACCGATGACGGAGTTATATCTGAAGCTGTCTTCGGACCGTTTACCGTAGACTTCACTGATTCACTCAGCGGAAGCCTTCCACCGTACGTGCCAAGCCTTACACTTCCCGGCAGCTACTGTGGTGCGGACTACGAAATGCAGCTTCCGGTCGAAGGTGGCCATGCCCCGTTCGAGTGGTCGCTTTTCCCGGTTGGAAGTCAGCTACCGCCGTTCTTAGAACTTTCATACGACGGGAAGGTGTACGGTACGATTCCCGAGGATTTCGGTCCGGCCACCATAACATTCGTCGCGAAAGTAAGGGACTCGAACCCTATACTTCCACGCGAATCGGCGGGCGCGTTCTCGATCTTCGTAGACTGTGCCGCCGGTCCCGGATGTGCCCCGCCACCGGATATCCTGTTCGACAGCATTCCGGAAGCTACCGAGGGCGAGGCATATGTGTTCCAGTGCAATGCAACCGGTGGTGAAGGTGAACTCTTATGGTCGCTTGCAGACGGGACACTTCCGGCGAACCTCGAACTGAGTCCTGCGGGAATGATATCCGGAACCGTTATTGACGGCTCCGCGGGAATGTATGAACTCGTAATTCAATGCTGCGACTCATGCCCGATCGGACACCAGTGCGATCAGGTTCCGATCACGTTTGTTGTCAACGAACCTTCCGTCGAATGCGATCCGCCTCCAACGATAACTACAACCTCCCTGCCTGACGGGCAGGAGGGTGTCGAATACAGCTACCAGTTACTCGCCGCCGGTGGACATGGCTCACTGGAATGGACCCTTGATGACGGTGAACTCCCGACAGGCATGTTCCTTACCCAGACGGGTCTACTGACCGGAACACCCGCGGCGGGAACCGGCGGAGATGTGTACGTCGTAATCATCGGTGTCTGCGATGAGTGCCCGCTTGGCGAACAGTGCGACCAGAAGGAGTTTGCTCTGACTATCGACGAGCCTCCGGGACCATGTCCGGAAGGCCCGTTCATCGACACGACATCACCAATCGACAATGCGGTAGTTGGTGAAAGTTATAATTTCGTCTTTGAAGCTTCCGGTGGTCAGCCGCCACTTCTGTGGGTCCTGAATAACCCGGGTGAGCTTCCCGCGTCGCTTCAGTTCAACGGTGACGGGTCAATTACCGGAACTCCCGATGAAGGAACCGTCGGTGTGTACAGCCTCGATGTAACCGTTCAGGACAGCTGCGTGCATGGTGCTCAGAGCGCCAACGGTATATTTGAACTTAACGTTACCGAGGGCTGTGCGCCGGCGCCGACAATTACAACACTGAGCATTCCTGCGGGATTTGAGGAAACCGAGTACAGTTTCCAGTTCAGTGCCGATAACGGCGAGGGTGTCCTCACGTGGAGCGTTATCGCCGGTACACTTCCCGATGGCCTTGACTTTGCCGATACGGGTCTTCTCTCCGGAACCCCCGCTGCCGGCACGGCCGGGACTTATTCCGATATCGAAATCCAGGTTGAGGACTCGTGCCCAGAAGGCGCCCAGTCATCCAGTAACCTTTACAACCTGTCAATATACGAGCCATGCGCCGAACCACCGTCGATTACCACTATCTTCATCGATGCGGCCACAGAGGGTGTCCTGTACGATTTCACCCTGGAAGCAACGGGTGGCGATGGCGCGCTTTCATGGGAAATTCTGGACGATGGCGATCAGCTTCCCACCGGTCTGATTATGGTTCCGTCGGGTGTTATCAGCGGTACTCCGGCAGTCGGTACGATCGGCGATTATAATATTGTTTTCCAGGTCTGTGACCAATGCCCGGTAACCCAGTGTGATTCAAGAGAGCTGACTTTGTCGGTAACCGAACCATGCGATCCGGGACCGACCATCACTACTGAAACTCTCCCGGTTGCAATGGTCGGAACACCTTACAATTACCAGCTTGAAGCCACCGGCGGAGATGGTGATCTGTCATGGATTCTTTCGGATCCGTTCACAAAACCGCTTCCGTTCCCGTTCCAGCTTACTCCCGACGGAATTATCAGCGGGACGGCTTCCGGTGAGGTCGGTGACCATATAGTTGAAATCACCGTCCGTGACTCGTGCGCCAGTGGTGCACAGACAGACACCAAGGACCTGTTGTTCACAATCGATGTTGATGGATGTCTTCCTCCACCGGAGATATTTACACCCGATACGATAGATATGCCTTCGGGATTTGTAGTCGATCTCTGGTTCCTTGCCGAATACGGTCACGGTGATCTGACCTGGGAGATAACAAACGCAGTACCCCCGCTTCCGTTAACACTTAAATTCGACCCGATTGGCAGACTACTTGGCACGACAGAAATAGCCGATGCCGGCTCCTATGTGATAAGCATCGAGGTCTGCGACTCATGCGATGACCCCGGGCCGCAGTGCGACAGCCAGGATGTCACGCTGAATCTCCTCGAGGCTACCGGCTGCGGTGCCGGACCACCATCGATTGATGACGTCACGATCCCGACACCGGTTCTCGACACTCCCTACAATCACGCAATGACCGCGACCGGCGGAGATATTATTACCAACCTCCACTGGTTTGCCGTTGGACTTCCGCTCGGTCTCGATATCAATCCCGATACAGGTGAGATTCAGGGAACCGTGCCCAGTGCCGAGGCAGGTACTTACAATGTCTATATCGGTGTATCCGATGACTGTCTCCCGGTACCCCAGGCTGACTCAGCCCTGTACGTATGGGATATCTCCTGACGGTTACTTAAATAGAACCTCAAGCTCCGCACTTAATTGTGAGGAGCTTTTTTTTTATTTTGTATGGGTCACTTTGAGAGATAGTTGGACAGCTGTTCTGCTACAATGCATCTTATGGAGGATACACGCGATATAAGCGTCCTGATCCCGCTTTACAGGGGACGGAATTCAGTCAGGGCATGCATTGATTCCCTCGCGAAGCAGGTCGGGGTTAATCTTGAAATTATCCTCCTTGATAACGGATGTCCCGAAGATACCGGTGAGTGGGCGGGCTATTACCTTGCGCAAAAGTCACCCGCGTTAAACTGGACACTCCTTGAAGAACCCGCCAACACGGGCTTCGCCGCAGCGATGAACAGGCTCTATTCCTCATCTGAGAAGTCCCTGGTCTGTTTCCTTAACCAGGATGTTGTACTTGAACCGGACCATCTTGCTAACCTTGCACGTGCTCTTCAAAGGCATGAGAACTGGGCGGGTGTGTGCGGTACGCTCTTCCGTTCAGGCGGCACGGGCAGTGGCCGCATGATCGATACGACAGGTCATGTCATATTTCGTGACAGGATCGTGCGTAACCGTGGGGCAGGTAAGGCGATCGGGCCTGACGGATCAATCAGGTTTGAGGAAGGAGAGGTGTTCGGACTGTCGGCGGCATGCGCGCTTTACAGACGCGATGCCCTTGAATCATGTAGGGAACCCGAGGGCCCGTTCGATCCTGATTTCTTCGCGTATTTCGAGGATATCGATCTTGATTTCAGGCTGAGACGTGCCGGATGGGAGCTTGGTTACACTCCCGATGCGGTCGGTTCGCACGAGCTTGCGGGATCGGGTGGGCGAAGGGAACTCGGGATACGATTACGTGCTTACGGGAATCGAAGAAGGCTCATGTGGAAGCATGAGACTGTCAGGTCGCTTTTTCCCGACCTGGGCCCTGTAATCATGCAGGAAATTTATGGTTGGCTTCGTGCACTCGTGACTGATCCGATTGCATGGTTTGCAGGGCCATGGTGGTTCTGCCTGACCTTTCCGTCGGTGCTGCGGAGGCGACGAATGCTTAAGGAGAAGTTGGGAAATAATATGTCATGGCTGAGGGAGTGGCTTAAAAGCGAGACGGAAAGGTTTGCAAACAGATAGTTGGGGAAGGTTTCCGAGGGCTTCTGAGGCTTTTAAATCATCCAGAACAGCGATTTGTGAAATGTTAATAAATGTGGAATAATTTTTATAACTTATTGACGTTTTGATGGACATCAGTAGTTATGCATCAAAGAATAAAGTCACACCTTAGAATTCCACTTACACAATGTGAAAATGTGGAAAATGACCTGATTTTGTATAAGTTTAGCCCGAATAATTATAATTCATGTTAAGAAAACTCCCTGATTCTGTAACATCCCTGTTTAAATTGATCTAGTTGGGAAGTATGTAATTATTAACCAGCGGTGTGGATAAAAAGTTAAATCTTTTGAGTTTTCCACATTCGGCATTTGACAGTTCAGTTTCTATTTCCATGTCCGAAATACCCTAATGAGCCCTTTCAGGAATGGGTTAATCATGTTTCAGGCTCTCTTTCAGGACATAACATCCCAGACACTCGAGCTTTCACTGGATGCTGCCAGCACTCGTGCGCATCTCATTGCGCATAATATTGCCAATGCTGATGTGCCGAATTACAAGGCTCAGAGGCTCCAGTTCGAGTATTTCCTCCAAAGGGAGCTGGATCGTTCCGAAACCTCCGCAGGTGATCTTACACTCAGGCAGACGGACCCGCGCCATCTTCCCGGTCACGCGGCCGGTGGTCTGAAGGGAACCCTGACACCGTACGGCCTTGTCTATACCGAGGACAGGACAACGTACAGGCTCGATGGCAACAATGTCGATATCGATCACGAGATGGCTGAGCAGGCCAAGAACGCCCTTATGTATACCGCGCTGACGGAACTTACCACACGTCGCATGTCGGCCCTGCGTACAGCGATAAGCGAGGGGAGAAGGTAACCCATGGGACTTTACACCTCGCTTGATATTGCAGGCAGCGGCATGACGGCCCAGCGTCTCAGGATGGACGTGGTCGCGAACAATATCGCCAATGCCAGTACTACCCGTACACCTGAAGGCGGACCGTTTCGAAGACACCTTGTGGTTTTTGCATCTCGAAATGAGTCTGAAGCCCGCCCAGGAAATATCCCGGGAAGCGGGTGGGATCAGGCCCCGATGCCGTACGCGGGTGTAAGGGCGATCGGAATTGTGGAGGATAATTCGCCCTTTACGGTCGTTCACGATCCCGGGCATCCGGATGCCGACCAGTTCGGGGATGTCTACTTTCCCAACGTTGACCCGATAGTCGAGATGGTCGATCTGATAGAGTCAACCAGGGCTTACGAATCGAACATGTCTATCTTCGAGACGACCAAGGAACTTCTCATGAGGACGCTCACAATCGGACGATAACCATCTAACCATATTCCCTGACACTTAATAAAATTAAATATGACCGAAAATTTTCGCCCCTGATTATGGATATTAAAAATGCATGCAACTGATTAAACCCCGCGTTCGGACGATGGGGT
>Ga0272443_10002297_pt1 | contig 24765 bp, 18 predicted proteins | sample SSMAcet12_FD_193581 | JGI IMG/M metagenome (GOLD analysis project Ga0272443, IMG submission 193581) | Marine sediment archaeal communities from Little Sippewissett salt marsh, Falmouth, MA, United States - SSM-Acet-12 | ecosystem: Environmental > Aquatic > Marine > Wetlands > Sediment ...
GGGCTGTGGGAGGCCGTGGGGAACGGCCGGTTTTTCACGGGCGACAGGGTTAGGGTTATCGTGGCACGCTTTTACGTGGTTGCGAGGCAGGCGATCCGGATTGGCGCGAGTTGAGGCGTGCGGCGTGGTTGAGGATGAACCACAGCCACGTTCGCGGGCTCCGGGCGTTCCAGCGAAGCGCTTCGCGGAACACGGCATCCGCGTCGTGGGCCGCACCGGCCCGGAGCAGTGCCTTGGCGGCTGCGTAGTAGAGCTTGCCGAGTCGCTTGCGAGCGTCGGCCGGTGGGATCCAGTCGTATCCACCACCGTGCTTGTAGAAGCGTTGGAGCAACCGGGCCTTGTCCAGCAGCACGCGCGGCGGACAGCCGTTGCGTGAGAGGCTGTCGGCGTGGCAGCGGCGGCGGCAGAGCGGTTCGTTGATCAGGCCGAAGCGGTGGTGCAGGGACAGCCGCAGCCACAGATCGTAATCCTCGTTGTGCGAGAGCTTCGGGTTGAACCCGCCGGCCTCGATGATCACCTCTCTGCGTGCCACGACGGCCGATGTGTGGATGAACACGCTGACGAACAGCGGACGGGTCACCTGCCCGCCGGAAGGTTTTTTTCGATGCCCGCGGAGGGGTTGGCCAACCGCATCGACCGACACGAAATCCGTGTAAACCATGGCTTCGTCCGGATGCGCGCGGAGTCGCCCCACGGTACGTTCCAGGAAGGTCGGCTCCCAGAGGTCGTCGGAGTCGAGAAACGCTAGAAACGCGCCTTGCGCCAGTCGGAGAGCATGGTTGCGTGCTTCCGAGACGCCCTGGTTGGGCTGATAAACGTAGCGGATTGGTGTTGGGTGGCCCGCGACGAGCCGGCCCGTCTCATCCTGGGAACCGTCATCGACGAGGATGATCTCGTAATCGCGGAAACTCTGTTTCCGGACGCTCTCGAGCGTCTGGCCGAGCACGTGCGCGCGGTTGTAGGTGGGGATGATGACGGTGACAGCCGGCGATGTCGGCGCATCGGGCGGAGCGTCCGCTTGCGGGCTCGTTCGTCGGGGCCGGCTTGCGTTCGGCTCCCCATCGGCGGGTAGGTGCGGGTCCTGCATGGTGCCCAGCCGGCTTACAGCCGGTCGTGCTCATTTCGTGCCGAGAACGTCGGCACCAGTTCGCGTGGACAGGTTCGCTACGCGCCGCCACGGTCCGCCTGGACCGGATCGGGACCTGCTTACCTGACATTATGAGCGCTGGCCGAGGGTCCGGGCAAGCCGCCGGGAGGGACTTTTCGGGGTGAGACGCAAGGACGGGGCACCCGTGTCTTGACAGAGTGCGGAGCGGGTGCTATGTGAAATGTTCGACAATGCAATGCTGCGAAGCGACCCGCCGGGGGTGTTTCCGGTCGCCGCACCGGCATCCCGGCACGAACCGGCCTTTCACTGGGAACGTACAAGTGTCGGCCGGCAGGGGCGTTTCAATCCCTTGATTTGGTGATTTTGCGTACGACGAGGTCCTGCCGCCCGCGATAGCGGGTCGCAGACAGTCGGCAGGTTATCGAAGGATCGGTTGAGAGTCGGCCCCGGCCGAGGGCGGGACGGATGGCCGGGCGGTTCCAGAGGGAATGGGTTACACCATGCGGATGATCGAAGTCAGGAATCTCACAAAGGTCTTCGGTTCGTACAAGGCGGTGGACAACGTCTCGTTTTCCGTGGAAGAGGGCCAGATCGTCGGTTTTCTGGGCCCCAACGGTGCCGGCAAGAGCACGACCCTGCGGGTGTTGACGTGCTATCACCCGGCGACCAGCGGGACGGTGACGGTGGCCGGCCACGACGTGCTGACCGAGTCGATGGAGGTCCGGCGGCAGATCGGCTACCTGCCGGAAAGCAACCCCCTCTATCCGGAGATGCGCGTCAACGAGTACCTGAATTTCCGGGGCAAGCTGCGGGGCATGGGGCGCTCCGAGCGGGCCGCCGCCATCCGGCGCGAGGCTGACCGATGCGGTTTGGCCGGCTTCGTGACGCGCCCGATCGGTCAGCTCTCCAAGGGCATGAAGCAGCGGGTGGGCCTGGCGGACGCGCTGCTGCACGATCCGAAGGTTCTCGTGCTCGACGAGCCGACGATCGGCCTGGACCCCAACCAGATCCGCGAGGTCCGCCACCTCGTAGCCGAGCTGGCCAAGCGCCACACGGTGATTCTCAGTTCGCACATTCTGCCGGAGGTCGAGGCCGTCTGCGAGCGGCTCATGATCATCGCGGACGGCAAGGTCCGTGCCGCCGGCTCGCTGAGCGAAGTTCGCAGCCGGGTGGTCGGGGCGTCGCGCCTCATCGTCGAATTGCGCGGGCCGGCTGCGGAGATCGAGGCGCAGGTGGGCAAGATTCCGGGCGTGCGGGAGGTGAGCAACCAGGTGGCGGCCGGCTGGAACCGGTTGCGGGTCGCCAGCCGTGACGGACAGGACGTTCGCGAACAGATTTCTGCCTTGGCGGCCGAGAAGCGATGGCCGTTGCGGGAGTTGCGGCTGGAAGTCGGCAGCCTGGAAGAGTTCTTCACGCAGATCACGGCCGAGGCGGCCAGCTTCGAGCCGTCGGGCCGGCATTCCCACGACTAGCCGGGAGAGGGATGGCCGGGTGGCTACGTGCCGCGCCGGACCGCGGAATGAGCGTGCCCGCGTCGGGCGGGCCTGCGAGAATCGACGCGAGTGGTTCCTAGGGATGCACTGAGGGTTACACGCGATGTCGTCAGACGTATCACAGATCGGATCCGAGGTTGAAGCGGAGGCGAGGAACCCGATCCGCGGCGCCCGTTCGGGCGGCGGCCCGCTGACGGCCGTCGGGGCGATCACGCAGCGCGAGCTGGCCGGGCTTTTCTTTTCGCCGATCGCCTACGTGGTCGGCTTCGTTTTCCTGGCTTTGACGGGCTATTACTTCGTCAGTGAAGTTCTCGTGCCCGGTCAGGAGGCGTCCTTGCGCCCCCTCTTCGAGCGGATGGCAGGCCTGCTGGTTTTCGCGCTGCCGCTTCTGACGATGCGGTTGATCGCCGACGAATATGCGAGCGGCACGATCGAGACGCTCATGACCGCGCCGGTCAGCGATGCAGCCGTGGTGATGGGCAAGTTTTTCGGGACGTTCCTGTTTTACACGGTGCTGCTGGCTGCGACGCTCCTGCATGCCGTTATCATGGCCTCGTTTGCCGAGCCGGTCGGTTCGGTGATCGTCGTCGGCTACGTCGGGATGCTGCTTGTCGGCGGTCTGTTCATCGCGGTGGGCGTGTTTGCTTCAGCCTGCACGCGGCATCAGCTTCTGGCCGCAATGCTCTCGGTCGCGGTGCTGGCCCTTTTCACCTTCGTGGTGGACTACGGAGCCGAGTACGCCCCGGACATCTGGCTGCGGCAGGTTTGTGCCAACCTTAACGTCCTGTGGGCCTTCTCCGATTTCGCCAAGGGCATCATTGATTCCAAGAGCGTCATCTTCTTCGTATCCGGTATCGTTTTCTTTCTGTTTCTGGCCACGAAAGTGATGGAGTCTCGGCGATGGCGGTAAATCAGCCGGCTTCGAAAGAAGGTTCGATCCGCCGCAGCGCGGCGAGCCGTCGGTTGTATTTCGGCACCAACGTGGGCGTCATGATCGTTCTGGCTGCGATGGCGCTCATCGGGCTGAACCTTCTGGCGCATGCGCGGAACACCCGGTGGGATCTGACCGGCGGGATCGCGGGCTACCGCGTTTCGGACCGGACCAAGCGTGTCCTGGACCTCGTGGAGCCCGACACGCCTATCCGGATCACGACGGTCTATGCTTCGACCGATCCGGCGATGCGTCGCGACGATTATTTTCCGCGCGTGCGCGATCTGTGTGCGGAGCTGCGCCAACACCGCCGTTCGATCGAAGTGGCGCATTACGTCACGGGCGACGACCAGGCGCGGCTGCGCGACCGCCTGCAGAAGCAGTTCGGCGGGGCGGCCGACGAGTACAATAAGGTCGTGACCGACGCGCTGGCGGTGTGGTCCGAGCTGACGACACGCGTGGGGCCGTACCGCCAGGAGCTCGTCGAGCTGGTGACGGCCGACGCCTGGATCGGGCAGTTTTCGACCGTGGCCAACATTCTGGCGCTGCTCCAGCAGGACACCACCAACATCGAGGACACGCGGCGTGAGGTCGAGGACCTGATCCGCGGGCCGGGCTTGCCGCGATTCGACGATGCCAACAGCAAAATCCGGGAGCTCAACAACGAGCTCCATCAGCATCTCGAGCAGATCGAGTCTTGGACGGAGCAGATGGCCAAGCTCGTCGAGGTACTGGCCGACCCCCAAGCCGATTTCGTCCAGACGACCCGCCGGAAGCTGCCCGAGCTTACCGCCCAGGTGGCCCGGCTCACACAGATTGCCGGTTCGCCGTCTGACACGCAGGTTCCCGAGGATCCCAAGCCGCTCCTGCGCGACTTCGCCCGCGCGTGTATCGAGTTGGCTGACGTGTTGACGGCTGAAAGCCGCCGCGTTCAGGATTTCGTTCAGAAGCACCCGGCGCTGCGGCAGCACCCGCGGTGGAAGATTGAGCGGGGCATTTTCGTGATGGACCTCTCGGCATTGCTGGAAGTGACGGCTGAGGAGCTCGGCAACAACGGCCGTACGCTTCGCGGCTTCCTCCAGCGCGAGGATGTCGCCCTCGACCAGTATCAGAACCTGGTCCGCCAGGTGCGGCAGATCGCGGGCGGTGCCCTCCAGACGATCGAGCAATGGAAGGCCGGGATCACGGCGATCCTCGACGAGGGGGCGCGGATCGACCCGGGATCGCGGGCTTTTCTGAAGGACGCGTTCGCCCGGAACAAGCTTGCCGAGTCGATGGAGAAGGTCAACCAGGTCAACACGCGGATCACTGAGCTGCCCGAGCAGCAGCTCGACGAGATCGCCACGCGCCTGGGCGGGGAGAACATCATCGTTGTCGAGGTCGGCGACGAGGTGCGCGTCATTTCGTTCGATGAGGCCTGGCCGATCGCCGACTCGGTAGGTCGCCAGCTCGGCTCCGAGGATGGCTCGCCGCGGCGCGTCTTCGACGGCGACAGCGCGATCTCCAATGCGCTGCTCGCCATGGTCAGCGACCAGCCCGTCGCCCAGGTGGTCCTGGTGACTTTCGAGGAGGAGGTACCTCCCGAGGCCCGGCAGTTCCGTCGCCCGATGACCGGGCCGATGCCTGTCGAGTCGCTCACCATGCTGCGGGAAAAGCTGACGGCCATGCAATTCAAGGTGGACGAATGGAACCTGGCCGCCGACGACGCCCAGGAGAACAAGCCCGAGCTTCTCGACGGCGTGCCCGTGGTTTACGTTTTCCTGCCGACGCCCCAGCCGCCTTCACCGTTCATGCGGCAGCAGGCCGCCCGGCAGTTCACAGAAGAGGACGCGCAGGTCGCGCGCGAGATTCTCGCCGACGGGGGCCGGGGATTGTTCCTGGCCTCCTGGATGCCCTCGATGATGATGGGACAGGGACCGGAGTATGGCTGGTCCCCGGTGCTGGAAGAGGATTGGGGGATCGAGGTGCACCCGGAGCGCCGTGTGATCCGAGGTGTCGTCGATCGCCGGCATCCCGGCCGGTACGCGATCGATCTGGTGCAGTGGTGGTACATGCAGTTGAACTATTTCCGTGAGCACCCGATCGGCGAGCCGCTCCGCGCGCGGCGCATGTTGATGAAGGACGTTTGTCCGGTGTCGATGGTCGACACGGTGCCCGAGAATGTCGCGTTGGAGCCCGTATTGAAGATCCCGGCGGATGTGACGGATATCTGGGCGGCTACGGATGAGGACATTCAGCGCATTTTCGAGGCGCTCCAGAGCAGTTCGCGGGAGGGCTCGTTTACCAAGGGGCCCGAGTCGTGGGATCCGCCAATGAGCGTCATCCTTGCCGGCCGCAACACCGAGGCTGGCAGCAAGGTCGTCGTGATGGGCAACGGTTTGTCGCTCCGCGACGACTATCTTCAGCAGCGCGTCATTCGCCTGGGAGGGCGTGGCACGCAACTCATGACGGATCCGGAGCCGACCGAGAACGTTGATCTGACGGCCAACGCGCTTTACTGGCTGGCCGACCGGCCGGAACTCATCGCGGCCGGGCCGGCGGAGGTGCCCGTGGTGGCCGCGATCGAGGGCGGCAGCCGCCGGTCGGTGTGGGTGCTCAGCATCGCCTGGGCGGTGGCGGCGCTTGTGGCCGGCGGAATCGTGATGGTGGTGCGACGGAAATAGGTCAGCCGTATTCGCTCCGCGGGTCGGACGCCCCACGGTGGGGGATTTCAGATCGGTCCGACGATACGTGGAGGGACGCAGCTCGATATCGTGTTGGCAGTTCGGTCGGTGCGGGATCGGCCGACGAGTCCATGCAAGACAGGCTGGGGTGGTGATGAACACGAAAACGACGGTGGTTTTGGCCCTGGTTTGCGTGGTGGTGTTTGCGTACCTGATGTTCGTGGAGAAACCGTGGCAGAGCGAGCCGGTCGAGGAGGCGCCTGTCGCGGCGGAAGAACGCGGCGAGCCGTTGTTCGACCCTCGGCCCGACCCCAAATCGGTCGATCGCGTCGAGATCGAGGAAGACGACGGGCGTTCGTTCGTGTTCGTCCGCGACGAAGAGAACGGATGGGACCTCGCCGTCCCGATCGAGGCGCGGGCCAGCAAGTTCGAAATCGACGCGCTCGTCGACGCACTCTGTAACATCCGATACGTGCAGGTCTTCGAACCGCGCGACAGGAATCGGCCGAGTCCCACCACGACGGGCCTCGCAGAGCCCTCGGCCTTCGTCCGGCTCCTTGCCGACGGGAAGCCCGTGGTCGCGCTGAACATCGGCGCGCGGGTGCCGACCGGGAGCGGGAATTACCTGTCGCTGGTCGACGACGATCGCATTTTCGTTTCCCGCGATACGCTGAGCGACCGTTTCGGCAAACGCCTCGCTGATTATCGCGACAAGCGGATCCTCGATTTCCAGCTCGCGGACGTGCAGCGCGTCAAGGTCGAGGGTGTGCGTCATTTCGAGTTGGTTCGCCAGGACGCCGAGGAGTGGCTTCTTGAAGCGCCGTTCCGCGGCCCGGCCGACAAGAGCAAAGTCGAAAATGTCGTTCGGCCGTTGACGTACCTGCGGGCCGACGCCTTCATCGACGACGAGCCCCTTTCGCCGCGGCTCTATGGGCTGGAAACTCCGCAGTTGACGGTCACCGTGGAGACCGAGAAGACGATCCCGGCCAAGGCGAAGCCGGGCGAACCGGACACGCAACCCGCGGATACCCAGCCGAGCGTCGCGAAGGATACGTACGTGCTTCACGTCGGATCCGCTGCCGACGTCGGCGGCGAGCGCTATTTCGCCCGCCTGGCCGGCGAGGCCTCGATCTTTACCGTCCGCCAGGACACCTTCAACACCCTCACGCCGGAGGTGACGGACCTGCTCCGGCAGCGCATCGCCCCGGTGGATGCAGCCAAGGTCCGCAAGATCGAGCTGAGCAATGCCGGCGGATCGATGACGCTGACCAAAGACGCCGAGGGGCACTGGCGGTTCGAGGAGGACGGCGAGACTGCCGATGACGCAGCCGTCTCCAACCTCGTCAAGGCTGTCAGCGACCTGACGGCCAGCGAGTACATCAACCCGGAGACGACCCTCGCGGTGCTCGACTGGCAGAACCCCCGCGCCCGTGTCGTCTTGACCCAGGAACGTCAGCTCACGCCGGTTACGGTGCTCGTCGGGTCCAACAGCGCCGGCGGACAGATGACCTACGTTCGCAACCAGGCGGCTGAGGCGGTCGCCGCCGTCCGGGCCGAAGCGGTCGCGCCGCTGCTGGAGGAGCCGATCGCGTACCGGGTCCGACGCATTTTCTCCTTCGACCCGGTTCAGGCCAACCAGATCGAGATCCTCCGTAAGGGGGCCGCCCCCGTGCGCGTCCAGCGCTTCGAGCGCGAGTGGAGAATGATCGCGCCCGTCGAGGCGGCGGCCGACGAGGAAAATGTTCGTTCGGTGCTCCAGAACTTCGCCACGCTGACCGCCCGGCGGGTGGTCGGCACGGGGGATCTGGCCAGCTACGGGCTGGACGATGCCGAGTTGTCCGTGGCTGTTACCACGATCGTCTTTCCCGATCCGCCCGCAGAGGGCGAAGCAGGCGACACGGCGACGCAACCGGCTGCGGCGGAGGACACGGCAGAAAGTGAGCAGCCGACGACGAATGAGTCGGCTCACGTGGATCACGCGAAGCCCGATGCGCCGTCGGCCGAGGAACAGGAGCCGGAGGTCATCTGGTACATTCTCAATCTCAGCAGGCAGGGGGACGTCGTCTATGCCGTCGTCGCCGGCGAGCAGACCGTCTACGAGATGGACAGCGGCATCTACGACGACCTGACGGCCGAGATGCACGATCGGACGGTGATCGGCTACCTGACGGGCCACGTGACCGAGATGGCCTTCACGGCCGACGGCCAGACGATGACGCTTCGCAAGGTGGCTGACGGTCAGTGGCGGTACGAGGAGGATCCGCTGGTTCCGATCGACACGCAGAAGGTTGAGGACATCATAAAGGCCTTCCAGGGGTTTCAGACGCACCGGTACGTGGACTATGAAGCGGAGGACCTGGCGGCGTACGGCTTGGAGGATGAGGCTGCCCGTCTGCGGATCGACCTGGAGGATGGCGGGCGGTATGAGGTCCTTCTGTCGAAGCAGGGGCCGGCCGGCGACCCGCAGAACAGCCGCTTCGCGGTCCTGGCCGGTACGCGCAAGGTCTTCCTGCTGACCGGCGAGCAGGCGGCGCGGTTCGCTCAGAAGCTCGAGGACGTCGAGAAGAACCCGGCTTAAGATCTGTGAGGGGAGGCGCGGCGGCGAGCGGTCCCAGGGGCCGTTCCGATTCAAGGGGTGACCGCCGGCAAGCGGGGCTCAGGAGCCGGCCATGGCTGACCCGGAAAGGACGTGTCGCCTCACCGTGCACTACACCGGCACCGTTCAGGGTGTCGGTTTCCGCTACACGACCAGGCAGGTCGCGGGCCGGTTCGACGTGACCGGCTACGTGCGCAACCTGCCCGGCGGGCGCGTCGAGATCGTGGCCGAGGGGCGTCGCAAGGAGCTGGATGGGTTTCTGGCCGCGATCCAGAAGGCGATGGCAGACTGCATCGACGACCGCCAGGTGACCGAGAGCCCCGGCACGGGCCAGTATCGCAATTTCAGCATCGCTTTGTGAGCTTGCGGGTACCGCTGCCTCATGGTAAGATACCTGATTCAATTGCCGGTCGCGTTGCCGCCCGGTGCACCCGAAGCGAGATGGACATGGCCAAGCGAAAGACGCACAAAGGAATCGCCAAGCGCGTGAAGATGACCGCGCGGGGCAAGGTGAAACGCCAGATGAGCAACCGCGGCCACCTGCTGAGCGGACGATCGCCCAAGCGCCGCCGCCAGCTTCGCCGTCCGGCCCTGCTCAGCAAGGCCGACGCCGCCAAGGCCCGGATGGCCCTGGGCTTCTAAAGACCGGGATAGAGTGCGGCAAGGGCCGCGAAGTGCTACCAAGGGGCAGCCGCGCGAGGCGGCGGAAACGGACCGGAAAGGGACGGGACGGGCGGACGCGACAGGAGTCCGCATTCGACCAACTCGGAGATGACCCATGCCGCGTGCACGAGCAGGATCCGCACGAACGCGAAGACGAAAACGCTTGCAGGCAGCGACGAAGGGATACCGTGGCGCGCGGAGCAAGCAGGTCAGGACGATGATGCCGGCCGTCACGCGTGCCGGCGTATACGCCTACCGGGACCGGCGCGCGCGGAAACGCGACTTCCGCTCGCTGTGGATCGTCCGCATCACGGCCGCCTGCCGGGCGCGCGGCGTCAGCTACTCGAAGTTCATGAACGGTTTGAAGAAGGCGTCCGTCGCACTCAACCGCAAGATGCTCAGCGAGCTGGCCATCCACGACGAGGCCGCCTTTGACAAGGTTGTCGCACTGGCCTCGCAATAGGGCAGGGACGCGAAGAAAACCCATACCGCATTTCGTCTGTGTTTTTCCTCAGTGTGCGTGTGAGAAGTGAAGCAGGCGCCGAGCCGCGACCGTAGGGGCGCGGTTTTTTGCGCTTTGACGAACTCCGCTTCCGCAGGCGCGCGGCTATGGACGAGTTGTCACACACCCTCTGACAGGACCGACTCGGCTGACCGGTGCGAAACGCGCTGTTCGGCCAATTCGTTGTAGAGTTGTTCCAGCGCATCGATCATCACCCGGTAATCGAATTGCCGGAGGCACCGCTGCCGGCCGGCCCGGCCCATGGCTGTCCGCCGTTGGGGGTTACCGGCCAGGGCGTCGATCGCGTCGGCCAGGCCCGCGACGTCGTTGAGCGGGACGAGCAGCCCTGTTTCGCCCGGGATCACCACTTCCGGCGCTCCGTCGATGGCGAAACTGACGACGGGCCGTTCCATCAGCAACGCCTGGACGGCGATGCGGGGCAACCCCTCCCACTGCGAGGCGTGAACGACGAAATCCATGCCGGCCAGCAGGCGCGCGACCTGGTCCGGGGCGACCAGGCCGGTCAGGTGGACGCGGTCGCGGAGCCCCAGCGCGGCGAGCTGTCGTTCGTAGGCCGCCCGCCGCCCGCCGTCGCCGACCCATACGAACCGCAAACGCGGCTCCCTTCGGGCTGCCCGCGCCGCCGCGGGGATGAGCTGTTCGTAGCCCTTGTTCGGGAAGAGCCGGGCGACGGTGCCGACGACGATCGCGTCGTCGGCGAAGTTCCAGTGTCGCCGCACCTCGTCGCGGTCCCAGCGTTCCGGTGCGAACCACTCCGTCCGGATCCCCGAATAGATCGTCGTGCATTTGCTTGCCGGCGCGACGCGGGCGGCCGCGGTTTGGGCTGCCATGGCGTCGGCGACGCAAACGAGCCGGTCCGTGAAACGCGCGCAGCGTCGTTCGAGCCGGCGGTAGAGCGCGCGGCTCAGCGGCGACTGCGTACGGTTGAAGCTCATGCCGTGGACCGTATGGACGATGATGGGGACTTTCGCGCGGCGCGCCGCAAGTCGGCCGACGATGCCCGCCTTGCTGCTGTGCGTGTGCACGACGTCGGGTCGCAGCAGGGTCAGCAGCCGCGTCAGTGCCTGGAGCGCCTTCAGGTCGCCGAGCGGTCGCACGGCCCGACGCAGTTCGGGGACCACCTCGATCGCAAAGCCGTGTTCCCGGGCTTGGGCCATGAGGCTGCCTTCCGGGCCGGTCTCCGGGCCCGTCACGAGCGTCACCTCGTGGCCGCGTTCGTGCAGGCCGACGCAGCTCAGGACCGTGTTCTCCTGGGCACCGCCAACGATCAGCCGGGTGATGACGTGGCAGATCCGCATGGGTTTATCCGGGCGCGGGCCCCAATGCAGCGACCGGGGCATCGCAGGGTGGTTGGCCGTCCACAAGATTGTAACGGATCCATTCGAGGCAAAGCCCGCGTGCCGGTGCGGTCGGGCCGGCCTGGGAGCGGTCCCCGCTGGCCAGGATCGCAGGGATGCGGTCGGCCGGCCAGTGGCCGCGGCCGACCTCGATGAGCGTGCCGACCATATTGCGCACCTGGTTGTAGAGGAACCCCGTGCCCTCCACGCCGATGCGCACCTCGTGGTAGTGGCGGTGGACCTCGCACCGCAGGACCGTCCGGATCGTGCTGAGGCGCTGGTGGCCGGTGGTCGCCATGGCGGCGAAGTCGTACGTGCCGACGAAGTGGCGGGCGGCCTCCTGCATTCTTTCCGTGTCCAGAGGCTGCCAGAAGTGGTAGGTGTGGCGCTGGTCAAGGTCCTCGACGGGCCGCCGTGCGTGGTTATGGATCCGGTAGCGGTAGAGCTTGGAGACGGCTGCACTCGATGCGCGAAAGTCGGCCGGCACCTCGCACACGTGCTTGATCGAGATGTCCTTGGGCAGCCGGCTGCCGATCGCGTGCTTGAGATTCGGGCAGGGGATGGCGCAGGTCGTGACGAAGGTGGCTGCCTGACCGCGCGCGTGGACGCCGGCGTCGGTACGGCTCGCGCCGTTGAGCATGATCTGGTGACGGACGACCCGGCGGATGGCCTGCTCGACGAGGTCCTGAACGGTACGGAGCTGGGGCTGGCGCTGCCAGCCGTGAAAGTCCGTGCCGTCGTAGGCGATCCACATCCGGATGTTGCGTTCCATCGGGGAAGATTCTATCGGGCGCTTCGGGCGCGGGCAATCGGACAACGCGGTTACCGGCGCGAAAGTGCCCTGACGGTTGCGGCTGGAAAAGCTAGAATGCGCCCCTCCGTGCCCGGTGTGGGCGCGGTATCCTGGAGTCAGCAACGCAGGGGAGGTTCCGGATGGGTATCTGGATGGCGATGGCGATCAGCATGGCGGCGGCGGGCACGGCTGGGACGGTCGCGCGCGGCGAACCGATCGACCTGTTGGCGTCGATGGAGTTGTGGGAGCGCGACGGCGGCGGGGCCGAGTCCTTCACGATCCAGGAGGGGCTGCTTCAGGCGCACTGGACGCGCCACGAACCGGCCCATCTGCTCACGCGGGCCGACTACGAAAACTTCGAGCTGTCTTTCGAGTGCAAGATCGACGAGTGGGGCGAGTCAGGGCTCTACATCCACGCGCCGCGCAACGGGGCTTACCGCGCGGGCCTCGAACTCGAACTGTCCAATTATTACGGCGGCGACGCGAGCGAACACAGCGCGTGCTCGATCTTTCGGCACGTGGCGCCGCAAGCGATCCCGATGAAGCCGGCCGGGCAGTGGAACGCCGTCCACGTCCGGATGGATTGGCCGCACCTCGTCGTGCGGATCAACGACGAATGCGTCCACGACCTCGACCTGTCAGCCCACCCCGAGCTCAAGTACAAGCTGCGGCGCGGGGCGATCGGTTTCCAGAACCTCGGCTGGGGTGTCGAGGTTCGGAACATGGTGCTCCGCCCCCTGCCCGACACCGAGAACGCGGTGGCCCTGTTCAATGGCCAAGACCTGACCGGCTGGAGCGTCGACGGCGGTCAGGCGACGTGGGAGGTTCACGACGGGGCGATCCGAGGCAGCGGGGACGGCTACCTCAAGCACGAACGGGTCGACGAGGACTTCGACCTGCGGCTCTATCTGCGCACGAGTTCCGCAGCCAACGGAGGCATCTATTTCCGCTGGCTTGGGATGGAACCGTTCAGGGACCGCGGCCACGAGATCCAGGTGCTCGACGTGCCCGGGGCGATCATGACGACGGGCAGTATCTACGGGATCGCGCGGGGCAACGACCTTCTCATCACGCCGGGCGACGGGCAGCTCGTGCAGCTTTTCGTGCGCGGGCGCGAGGCGGTCGTTTACCTTAACGGCGAATTGTGTAGCCGGACGGACCGGCTCACGCACGTGCGGACCGGCCACATCTGTCTCCAGGCGCACCGCGGCGGTACGTGGATCGACCACAAGGAGCTCTACCTCGTGCCGGCCGACGCGAAGCGGGAACGCTAGCGGCAACTTCCCGCCGGGGCCCGCGACTGGATGCCCCGGTTGCTCTGGTGACGGCCGGATTCGGCTGTTCTTGCCGCACGTTTCGAGCGGGGGTATCATCCGGTCGCGCGGGCGTGGGATGGGGTGTTTCGAGCCGCTGGCCGGAACACCGAAAGTCCGTCGGCCGATATTGTCGAGGTGCCGGGATGAGGATGACGCTGGCTGCCAGAATCCTGACCGCGACGTGCAGCGTGGCCTTTGCGATCCTGCCGGCCGGCTGCGTGCGTCGGACCCTCATGGTCCGCACCGAACCGGAAGGCGCGCGTGTCTTCCTCAATGATTATGAGGTCGGCACGAGCCCGGTCAGCGTCGATTTCACCTGGTACGGCGACTACGACGTCATCGTGCGCAAGGACGGTTACGAAACCCTCAAGACGCACCACGAGATCAAACCGCCCTGGTACCAAGTACCCCCCATCGATTTCGTGGCTGAGATTCTCGTCCCCTTCGAGATTCACGACGAGAGGGAGGCCTCCTTCACCCTTCGGCCCATGGCCGAGGTCGACCCGGAAACGTTGCTTCAAGACGCCGTGGAGCTTCGCGAACAGGCGATCTACGGTCAAGATTGAAACACTTCGCAAGTGCGTGCGGCCCTGCCCGCCCCTCTCTCGACGACCACCGAACTCACACGGATCGATCGGATTGATCGTATCAGCGCGACGACGGCGAGACGACCACCTGAGCGCCGACGTCGATGAACCGCGAGGCCTGCGGGCTTCGGCAGGTGACGGCCAGGATGTTGCGGCTGGTTCGCAGGGCGGCCAGCGTGTCGGCGTCCCAGTCGAGCTCGACGTAATGACGGCTCCTGCCCGGTCCGTTCACGACGCGCCGGCCGTTCAGGTCAATTTCGACGTCCTCACGATGCCGGAACCGCCATCGCCCGCCCCGCACGGCTGCACGATCCGCGACGTCGAACTCCGTGCGGAGCCAGATCCGCTCGGCCTGCTCCGACCAGCGCGTGGCGACGCCCTGCTCGGACGAATCGGATCCGAACGCGGCCGGTCCTTTCTGCCATGAGCGATCGTCGTAATCGGGCTGCGTCCAGTCGTCGCCCGGCTCGTCGGTCGTGTAGCGCCACTCGTGGCTGGCCTGCTCGGCCGTCGGCAGAAGCACGCGGCGACCGTCCAGGAGCCGATCGATCGAGATGGAGACCTGCGAACTCCGGCCCGCCTTCAGCCCGTGCGTCCCGTCGAATGCCAGCTCGATCGTCGGCGAGCAAGGATAGCGGCCGAGGCGCTCGCCGAAGATGGCCAGCCCTCCTTTGTGCTTGGCATCCTCGTCCACCTGCCAACGGAGCCGCAGCACACCCTCAGACGCGAGTTCGCCACGGAGAGTCTCGACAAGTGCCGTTTCCGCCTCGAACTCCGTCAGATAGCCATAGGAGCCCTGATAGCCATGATGGTGGGAGAGCGCGCCCCGCGCGTCGGCCGGGTCGTCCGGCAGCGTCTGCGTGCCGACCGCGCGACCGTTGAGAAGAAGCGTCACGTCCGTCGGCCACTTGTGCACGTCGGTCTGCGGGTAATGCGGCGGAATGAGCCATCGCTGCCGACGCGGGCCCTGCCAGGCGAGCTTCGCGTCGCCGGCGCGAGCGGCCAACTCAGCCCGCACGCGGACCCCCGCCAGCCGATCCCAGGTAACCCCGTCCGGAAGCTCCAGGCGGTACTGGATGAAGCCGGCTCCCTCCCCGCTGATCTTCTGGCCGGCGATCCCCTCACCCATCGGTACCGGCGTTTCAAAACCCCAGTCAGCCAATTCGTCCGGCTCGAACCGCAGCGCGATCGCGTCGGCGCCGTCCATTTCGACACGCGGCGGCGGGTCGCGCTCGACGAGCAGGTGGACGTAGTTGCGCGCCAGCACGCACTGGCCGTCCACAAGTTCGACTCGCACCGTCCCCAGTTTGCCGGGTGCATCCTCGGGCACTTCGACGGTCAGCGGCGGTTGCTCGACCACTTCCCACTTGCGCCACTCGGCCGGCTGCCGTTGCCAACTCCCCTCGTGTCGCCGGCCGCGATCATCGAGCCAGTCGACGCACCAGCGCACGGCCGGTTCGTTCGCACGGTGGCCAGAGAAATGGCTGACGCGGATCGGCAGTTCGCGCTTCTGGCCGGCCTGCATTTCGATCATGGGCGGCGCGTCGATCGCAAGAAAATCCGCACTGTTGATGTCGGCCAGCGTGAAGCCGGGATGCCACGCTTCGTAACCGAACTCCTTGGGCGTGCGGTCGTAGTTGACCAGTCCGTTGTGCTCCCACTCGATGTCGGTCAGCTCCGTGTAGACGTAGCCGCCGATTTTGCCGTGCAGCCTCAACTCGTTGGTCAGGTACTTGAGCGACCAACTGATGTCCTGGTCGCCCATGCCGGCATGGACGCCGCCGAACTCGCTGTTGATGAGCGGCGCATCGTCCTGCATGAAACCGGCTGCGTAGTTGAAAGGCGAGCCCGGAAAAGTTTTGTCGACGACCTCCCGGATGTGTGCGCGGGCCCGCTCGTAGTCGTTGATGTAGAAATGCCACGAGTTGATGTCCGTGACGACGTGGTCGTAGAGGCAGGGCGAATTATCCTCGACCAGCCGCGTGGGATCGAGATGCTTGGCCCGCTCGTACATTGAGGCGACGAACCGCTGCTGGGCAGGCGTATAGCCTTGCCTCGCAAACCCCCACGTCTCGTTGAAAAGGCACCAGCTGAAGACGGAGGGGTGATTGAAGTCGCGTTCGATGACGGCCTCGAAGGTCTCCTGCCACCAGCGGCGGGCCTGCGGGGAATCCTCCCAGAAATTGGGCATGTCCTGCATGACGAGCACGCCGAGCCTGTCGGCCCAGTAGAGCGCGCGGGGGATCGGCGCCTTGATGTGGATGCGTACGAAGTTGAGGCCGGCCTGCTTGCACAGCTCGTAATCGCCGCGCAATGTCGTGTCGTCGGGATACTGGTAGATGCCTTCCGGGTGCAGCGACTGGTGCAGCGCGCCGCGGAGGTAGATCGGCTCGCCGTTCAGGTAGACATACGTGTAGTCGCCGCCGGGCGCCGGACCGACCGAGATTTCGCGCAGGCCGAAGTAGGTCTCGACCGTGTCTTCGATGTTGCCCTGCGCGTCCCGCAGCACGATCTGGACCGGGTAGAGCACGGGTGTGTCGGGCGACCAGAGGCGCGGTTCACGGACGCTCAAAAAGGCGCGCACCGGTGCGGCATCATTCGCTTCGGGTCTTTCCGGCTCCAGGGTTACCGTAGCGAACGCGCCGTCCGGACTGCTCAGTGTCAGCATGCCGCCTCGTCCGGCGCCGGCCAGTCGGATCTCGTAAGTTATGCCACCCTTACCGATGTCGGGCAGCGCCCGAAACGTGTCGATGTGGCGTTGGCCGCGCGGCTCGATGTAGACCGTCTGCCAGATGCCGCTGGTGTGCGTGTACCACCAGTCGACCTGTTTGCCCATGGGCTGGTGCGGGTCGGTGCGGTCTTCGGCCCGGATGACGAGGACGACCTGCGCGCCGGGCTCGGCCCATCGGCTCAGGTTGATCGCGAACGGCACGTACCCGCCCACGTGTCGGCCGGCTGGTTGGCCGTTCACCCAGACGGTCGCCTGCCAGTCGCAGGCGCCCACGACGAGCCAGGCGTCCCGGCCGCGCCATGCCGGGCCGTCCGGCAGCGTCACCGCGCGCCGGTACCAGGCGACGCCGCGGTAATCCGGCCGGGCGATCCCGCTGGCTGGACTCTCCCAGGGGAAGGGGACGACGATTTCGTGGGCGTAGTTTCCTTTTCCAGGTTTATACCACTCATCGGCTTCGCCCCGCTCGTCCGGATCGAACGCGAACTGCCAGGGTCCGTTGAGGTTCACCCACGGCGAGCGCGCGAAATCCGGCCGGGGGTGCTCGGGCCAGATGCCCTGCCCCTGCAGGCTGCTGGTGGCCGCTACGAACGCCAGGAGAGTGCTGACAAGCGATGTTCCAAACATGCGCACCATGGTAGGAGGTCGGTTATCTTCCGCAAGCTGACCGTTGCGTGTAGGATACGCGGTGCGTTTGTGACCAAAGAGTCGCGGACTTTCAGCCCGCGCGGTCGCGCAACGCGAGAGTGTGTGTCAGCCCGTGGTGAGGGCGGTGCCGTACGGCCGATCCAAGGGTGGACGAATCGCCCGTAGCGACCCATGGCCACGGGTGTTCGGCAGGGAAACGATCTTTTCGGGTGCTGGAGCAACGGCATGATTCGCGTCGGTCTGATCGGTGCGGGCTTCATGGGTCGCAACCACTTCAACGAGTACGAGAAACTCGCCGACCGCGCGCGTGTCGTCGCGCTGTGCGACCAGGATGCTGTACGCCGTGCGGGGGACTGGTCGAACGTCGGCGGCAACATCGGCGATCAGGCCGGCACGAAGCGAAACCTAGGCGATATCAAGCCTTACAGCGATTTCCGCGAGCTGCTGGCCGACCCGCGCGTCGACCTGATCGACATCTGCTGTCCGACGTTTTTGCACAAGCCCATGACGATCGAGGCGCTCAAGGCCGGCAAGCACGTGCTCTGCGAAAAGCCGATGGCCCTGAGCGTCGTGGATGGCGACGCTATGGTCGCAGCCGCCGAGGCGGCGCCGGGGCTGCTCATGATCGCCCAGTGCATCCGGTTTTGGCCGGAGTATGTTTACCTTTTCGATGTGGTGCGCGACGGGCGTTTCGGCCGATGCCACGCGCTCGAGTTGCGTCGACAGGCCGAGACGCCGACGTACTCGCTCAACAACTGGCTGGGCAAGCCCGAACTGTCCGGCGGGGCGCTGCTCGACCTGCACATCCATGACGTCGATTTCGCCCAGCACCTTTTCGGCCGACCGGCTGCTGTCACGGCCCAGGGGGCGAGCCGGCTCACACAGGGGGTCGACCGCGTCCATGCCTTGTGGCACTACCCGGACGGGCCGGCCGTCCAGATCCAGGGCTACTGGGACATGCCCACAGGGTACGGCTTCAACATGGGATTCACGGCCCTGTTCGAGGGTGCGGCGATCGTGTGGAACCTGGCCGGCGATACACCGCTGACGATCTTCCGCGACGAAGCCGAACCCGAACAGCCGGAAATGCCTTTCGGTGACACGGGTTTTTTCGGGGAGATCGACTACTTCCTCGGCTGCATCGAGCGCAAGGCCGCCCCTGATCGCTGCCCGCCGGCCGAAAGCCGTGACGCCGTCGCTCTTGCCCTGGCCGAACTGCGGTCGATCGAGGCGGGGCAGACCGTTTCGATTGACCTCGCTTGACGTAAAACTACCGGATTTGCCTTCCCCCTGCTCTCTTGCCTGATTCTCAGGAGACGGCGGTCAGTTCCGATGCCGGCCGGCTCGTCTTGCCGGCCGCCGCGATCCACTCGCGGACGGCGCTGAGCGTCGACGTCCATTTGCGAGGCGTGAGCCGGCGCTTCAAAAAAGCTGCATAGAGCGCGTCCACGCCGTCGATCACGTCGCGGAGCTGCTCGAAGCGTTGTTCGAGGACTGCCCGGGGCGACACAACCCCCTCAGCCGGTGGCAGGCGCACCCCGCAGTAGTTCATCGCGTCGCCCCGGAGCGTCAGGCTGAACGCGCATTGGCCGACGGTCATCTGAAGGCCGGCCTTGACCGGCAGCTTGCCGGACGCCAGCGCGACGGCCGACTCGGGCAGTCGCGTGGGGTTGTCGGCCGAAGCCGCGATCGTGCCCGACATCCGAAAGGCACATTGGAGGTGAAGCGTTTTTTCGAAGAGCACCGTCACCGGACGGCCGCGCACGGAGGCCAGCTCCGGGGCGGCTGCCTGGGATGCGTACCAAAGCCAGGTCAGCCACTCGTTGCCCAGATAATCCCGGTTTCCCTCCATCATCTCCGTTTCGTCCGATGGGTCGGACGCTTCGAAGCCGTCCGGCGGCCGGACGAAGTGGGCCGGCCGGCATCCGTCCAGGCCGCTCGTCAGGCCGGTCTGCGTCGACCATCGGGCGGCCAGTTCGCCGGCCGTCACCGGCGTGAGTACCCGGTCGAACGTCGTGCGGAACAGCGATGCGAAGTGCTCGACGACCGTCGAGGTTGCATTGCCCAGATACACCTCTCCCCGCTGGAGATCCCAAAAGACCGGGACCTGCTTCATTTTGGCGAACGCGCCCGAGCGTGCCTCCGCGTCGGCCTGGGCGACCCCCTGCTCGCGGGCCTGGAGCCGGTCGGTCCTGGTCAGAAAGTCGCGTCCGCTGGCTTTCAGCGCCGCCTGTTCGTGCTGGCGCTGATAGCTGCGCACCAACTCGGCCGGCGGCTTGTTCGTGTCGATCCGCAGCGCGAACAGCAAACCGTCGGCCACGACGTTCTTGGCCGGCTCGAAGTCCGTATCCAGGATGTGGTCGCCCGTTGTCCACCCATAGGCGGACCGGTCAGCCGTCTGGAGGGCATCGCGCGTGATCGCATGCGCCGCGAGCCGTTCGAGCAGCGACTCGTCGGCCCCTTCCAGCAACTGACCCGCGACGAAAAAACGCTTGAATGTCACCGTACCCGATGCAAAACCCATATTTCTCTCCAGCCTGGCTGATGGTGTGTTAAAGCAACACGGAAGCCCCCTGGAACCCTACCCCCGGAGAAACCCCTGCATCCCGCGATGCTACGAGCCGCCATGTTCCCGTCAACTTCTGCTCGGCTGACATGAAAGGCGGGGTTGTGAGTTTTTGCCTGCCCGATGCTCTCGGCAGCCAAACGCTGCCACCGGCCCGGGGCAACGCCAAGGACGTCACTTTGACACTTGCCCTTTCCGGTTTGCTTTGACACAACTGCCAAGCAGACGCCCGGAGGGGGTGCTTCCTCAAGCTCTTTGTTGGCAAGGAGTTATGTTCTTTTGGCGGGGATTGTGGATATTTTGCGCGGTACTGCGTGCTGGCCGGATTTTTTTCAGCTTGCCCGATACGCCAACCATTGACACTAGATGGAGGTTTCGGGTATGTTTCATTTGCGGTGGGGAGGTGCTTTTTCCGATAGTAGACATGAGAGGCAATGGTTGCTGATCCGAGGCAGCGGCGACGCTCAGCGAGGTGAAGCATGAAGGCCTTTCGTGCTCCCCTGAAGATCCCACCGGCAGACCTCCCCCAAGTGGAGTTCTTTTCAGGAATGCGTGTTGTTTTGACGGCTTGATCTTTCGTGTCCGGTCTCGCGGATACCGGGTGAAAAAACGCTTCCGATCGCAGCGAAATAACCAGCCATCCTGGCGGCTACCACACGACCCCCGACCGGCTGCCAGGATGGCTTTTTTTCATGATTCGGACGGATCCGGGAGACAGGCCGAGCCATGGTTGACTGGTCGCCGAACGCACCGGATGATTGCGGGACGGGTATACGGATACGAAAGCACCGGCCCCGCAGAGCACGGCCGACAGGGCAAGCTGCAGAGGCGGCGGTGCGATCCGTGTCGAGCTTGGCGGGCCGTCTCCCACCTCGTCGAAGCTTTGGCATGGCACGTCGATCGTATGATTTTTGAGGAACCGTTGCTGTTTTCGAGCGTCTAAAGTGACGAGAGAACGTCCAACCCTGGCGATGCCGGCGGCCGGCCTGCCGACGGATGAGCAGTTGGCCGATCAGGCCCGCAAGGGGGATTTGTATGCCTTCGGCCAGCTCGTCGAACGGCACCAGGACAGGGTCCTCAATGTTTGCTGGCGGATTTGCGGTCAGCGCGAAGACGCGGAGGACCTGGCTCAGGAGGCGTTTTTGAATGCTCTGGAAGCACTCGACCGCTTCGAGTCGCGATCACGTTTTTATACGTGGCTTTATCGCATTGCGGTCAACGTGGCGTTGAGTCACGTACGGAAACGCGCGCAAGCCGCCGTCCTGCGGCTCCGCGCCGGCGATCAACGGTCGACCGACCACCAGGCGGCTGCCCTGCAGGCCTGGCGCGATGGGGACGGCGATGCGCCGTCTGCCCGGCTGACAACGCGCGAGACGCAGGAGCGGTTGACGGCCGGCCTTGACCAGCTCGACGAGGACCACCGGGCCGTCGTGAGGGACATCGAGGGGCTTGATTACGCGCAGATCGGCCGGATCCTCGGGATCGCGCGGGGGACGGTGAAGTCGCGGCTGCACCGGGCGCGCATGGAATTGCGTGAACTCCTCCGCGCCGAAGCACCGGACAGGTAAGCGCTCCAGCGGGTAGATGGTATTGGCATGGATCCCGAAACGCGTCGACAACTCGAAGAGCAACTGTCCGCCTACCTGGACGGGGAACTGACCGAACCGCAGCGGGCGGTCGTCGAGGCGTTCCTGGCTGAGGACGCCGACGCGCGCCGCCTGCTCGACGAGCTGAAAACGACGGTCGAGGCCCTGAAAGGGCTGGAACGTGCGGAGGCTTCCGAGCAGTTCAGCCGGAACCTCCGCGCGCGGCTGGAACGGCGTGCGCTGCTGGGCAACCAGCGTACGGGCCGCACCGCTCCGCCGCCGATCCCGTCGCGGTTGGGGCGGTGGATGGCGGCCGCGGCGGTCCTGGCGCTGGCGTTCGTCGGCACGTTCGTGACGTGGACGGTTACGCATCAGAAAAACGGGCCCTTGCCTACGAAGTTCGCTCTCCGCGACAAGGTCGACGTGGAGCGAACCAGCGAGGCACCCGCCCCTTCGGACGCGGTACCGATGACCCCGGGTGCAATCCCTGATCGGGCGGCTGAGGAACGGAGGGGGAGAGACGTTCGGTCGGTTTTGTATGACGAGCAGGCCCCACCTGCCTTGCAGGACGATGCGGCGGACACGTCCGTCACGGCGGTTGCCCCCGCGGATAAGCCGCAGAGGTGGCTGCTGGGCCGGCCGAGGCCGACCGAGGAGGCTCTGTCCCTGTCGGAAGCAGAGAGAAAAGCGGCTCCCGTTCCCCCGCCAGTGGCGGTGGGCCTGCCTGCACCGAGAGCAGAAAGGGAGGAGGCAATACAACCCCAACGCATTCGATCCGACAAGGATGTCCGCTGGCCTTACGTTTTCCAAATGGGACCTGAAGGTGGGGCGACGCAGGGAGCTACTTCTTCGGCCGACCTGCTGCCGGCAGCGCAGGCCCCGTTTCCGGCCCCGGCCCCGCATGCAATCGGCCCGTTCCTGAAGTCGGCGGGTTGCGCGGCGGCCTCGCAGCCGGCTGACGATACCCAGCCCAATCGCCCCGTGGCCGTCGGGGCCGCATTCGGGTTGGGGGAAACCGTGCCCGCAGCCATAGACCGCTATCCCGTTCCCCCTCCCCTGCTGGCGACGCAGCCCGCCCCGCCGTCCGCGACGCAATCGGCCACCGCCCCGGCACCCATGAGCCGACCGGCGGAAGCCCCTCCCTCACCGGCTACCAGGCCGGTTCCTTTCTGATCCGACGGCGGTTGCGAGGCGGGCCCGGCTTGCCCGGGCTGCGGTCACTGCCAGTATGGCATGATCGCGCCGTCATCTGGCAGAGCGGCCGGTGGAGGGCAGGCGAGCAACAAAAAGTTGATTGCATCTATCTTTCTTTTTTGAAATAGGTTAGGGTCTTCATCCCGCCTGGTGCATGCGTGAGGGGCCCCTTTGGCACCTTTCATGCTTGGATAGGGGCGAGAACGGAGACTCCCTGTCAGAAATGCAGGACCGGGCACCCGTGAAGGGGCATCACCCGGTCCCCGATCATTGGGGATATTGAGGAGACCTACACCGATGGCCGTGAAACAGTTGAGCTTCGAGGAGGAGGCACGGGACAGTCTGCTGGCCGGCGTGGAGAAATTGGCGCGAGCCGTCAAATGCACACTGGGGCCGCGGGGGCGCAACGCGGTACTCGACAAGGGGTGGGGCTCGCCGAAGATCACCAAGGACGGTGTGACGGTCGCTGAAGAGGTCGATCTTTCCGACAAGCCGGAGAACATGGGCGCGTTGCTGGTCAAGGAGGCGGCCAGCAAGACCAGCGACGTGGCCGGCGACGGGACGACGACGGCGACGGTGCTCACCGAGGCGATCTACCGGGAGGGGCTCAAGAACCTCGCTGCCGGCGCCGACGCGATGGCTTTGAGCCGGGGAATCGACAAGGCAGTCCAGGCCGTCACGGCCGAGCTCAAGCAGCTTGCCACCCCCGTCAAGCTGACCAACAAGAGCGATCTGATCAACGTCGGGGCGATCTCGGCCAACAATGACCGTGAGGTCGGCGAGCTCCTGGCCGCCTGTTTCGAGAAGGTCGGCACGGACGGCGTCATCACGGTTGAAGAGGGTAAAAGCGCCGAGACGTATTACGACCTCGTCGAGGGGATGCAGTTCGACCGCGGCTTTTTGAGCCCGCACTTCGTGACGAATCCCGACGAGATGGAATGCGTGTTCGAGAAGGCCTACGTGCTTATCTACGAGGAGAAGATTTCGAGTGTCACCAAGCTCGTTCCTCTGCTGGAGAAGGTGGCCAAGGCCAAACGCCCGCTGCTGATCATCGCCGAGGACATCGAGGGCGAGGCGCTCGCGACGCTCGTGGTCAACAAGCTCAAGGGCATCCTCGACGTCTGTGCCGTCAAGGCGCCGGGCTACGGCGATCGGCGCAAGGCGATGATGCAGGACATCGCGATCCTGACCGGCGGCAAGTACATCATGAAGGACCTGGGGATCGAGCTGGACCACATCAACATCGCCGACCTCGGCCAGGTCAAGAAAGCGACCGTCGACAACGACAACACAACGCTTATCGAGGGAGCCGGCAGCAGCAAGGAGATCCAGGCGCGTGTGGAGCAGATCCGCAAGGAGATCGAGGTTACGACGAGCGATTACGATCGCGAGAAGCTTCAGGAGCGTCTGGCCAAGCTGTCCGGCGGCGTCGCGCAGATCAACGTCGGGGCGGTCACCGAGACGGAGCTGAAAGAAAAGAAGGCGCGGATCGAGGATGCGCTGCACGCGACGCGGGCGGCCATCGAAGAAGGGATCGTGCCGGGCGGCGGCGTGGCGCTGGTACGGAGCATGGCGGCACTGGACAAGGTCCGGGCGACCGGCGACGAGAAGACGGGCGTGCAGATCGTGCGGAACGCGCTGGCCGCCCCGCTCTGCCAGATCGTGGCCAACGCCGGCCAGGAGCCGGGCCTCGTGCTGGCCAAGGTGCAGGCCAAGCAGGGGGCATTCGGCTACAACGCCGAGACGGATACCCTCGAAGACCTGCTCAAGGCCGGTGTCATTGATCCGGCCAAGGTTGTCCGTGTTGCCCTGGAGAATGCCAGCAGTGTGGCAAGGGTTCTTTTGACGACGGATTGCGTCGTGACGGAAAAGCCCAAGGAAGACGACGAGTCCGCCGGCCCGCCGCAGGGAATGGATGGCATGGGCGGCATGGGTGGTATGGGCGGCATGGGTGGCATGGGCGGCATGATGTAAGGCGTTCGTCCACGTGCAGGCGCGCCCGTAAGGGCGCCCGTGGATCGGTGAGTCGAAAC
>Ga0272443_10002298_pt1 | contig 24764 bp, 27 predicted proteins | sample SSMAcet12_FD_193581 | JGI IMG/M metagenome (GOLD analysis project Ga0272443, IMG submission 193581) | Marine sediment archaeal communities from Little Sippewissett salt marsh, Falmouth, MA, United States - SSM-Acet-12 | ecosystem: Environmental > Aquatic > Marine > Wetlands > Sediment ...
GGGAAGAGCATATGTAAGTATTCAGTCGTTGACTGAACAGAGATTGAAATTGGAAGAGGTTGCATGATGAGTGTGGCTTCTCATGACTTATTCAACACGAAATTGCGAACTTGTCTGGACACAGGCTCAACTGCACAGATTCGTAAGTCACTCGAGCGGGTCCTTGTCCTTCTCCCCTTTCGGAATCTTTTCCCAACTTTTTATAGGTCTCCTCGATCATCTTCTGAGCTTCAGCGAGTTCTTTCTTCAGCTGCTTTACTTTTTTGGTAAAACCTCCCTGAACAAACTGCTTCTTCCAATCGAGACCATGCTGGCAGAGACCCCGTGATCAGAAGCAATTTCATTCACTGTTTTCTGCTCTCTAAGAGCTTCAATAGCTACTTCCCGTTTGACCGTCTCATTAAAATTCTTTCGGTTCCTTCCCATCTTGTTTGCTTTTTCCTTCATGGTAGCAAACATTCTTTATTTTTTAATCTCCTGTCCAACATCTGGTCTTAGTTTATATTTCTAATTTAGGAATAAGCTGTTAAAATATTTTCTATGTAAATAATCATCATTCTTTCTAATTATTACTAATTTTGGCGATGAGCCAAATACAATTGAATTTTCTGGTACATTCTGATTTAGAACTACAGTATGTGTTGAAAGTACCACATTATTACCGATTGTAGACTTACCTAAAATCGATGAGTTTGAATACATAATTACATTCTTTCCTAATTTTGGATATTCACTTGCACTACCGCCTACAGTGCATCCTTGATAAATAAACAAACCTTCGCCATATTTGGCTCGTCCTAAAACTGATCCAACAGGATGTTCTATTCCGAAATAATTTGGCAGTTCAATTTCATAATACCAATCAACGGAATGCAATATTTTGTTTAGATAATATAGTTTTTTTGAGAGTTCTGGCTCACCTCCCATTCTATATATTGTGTTTGCTAAGAAATATAAAAATAAGGAATATTGACCAGAGTGCATAGGATCAAATAAAACATTGCCCTCAGCATCCCAGTAGTATTTATTACGAGTTCGTGATAAACAGTATTCAAGCCTAGCAAGTGCGTCATCAATCCATTGAGAAAAATCTTCTTTCTTCCCTAACAAAGCCTCCACCTGCCTATCCAGAAGACACAACAAGTCAGTTTTAGAAGTGCTGATTACCATGAAACCTCTCTCCTTAATATTATGCAATTTAGATTGGTAAATATTTCTTTGTAACCACTCTCATTATTAAAGAAATAGAATGCAAGCACCTCCAAAAGCTTGAAATCCTCCTCGCTATCTATATCTAGAATCCCGGTATCTTTCATCGTAATAATCTTACAAAATCCTTCAAATATTCCTTTTCCTGATGCAAGAAAGACCGGACTATAAGCATAGAGTGAAGCATTCATATCGAAAATTGGGGGGGCGGCTTGCCGGGTATTGTACTGAGAGGTAAATACTCGTTCATAACAGTCCCCCGTTTTTTTCACCATATTAAAATATGGATTCCTTCTGGATTTTGTTACGGAAAACACAACATCTGCTTGTTCCCTCTCTTTCGTGGTAACAAGATTCTCAATATCTTTCACTGTCCGAAGCGGAGATGTGATATCCAAATCTACAACTATATCAAATTTGCAATTATTCTCATCCTGCAGCTGTTTGAAAGTATCAGCGATGACAGCAATCTTAGGGGTATCATCCCTTCCGAGTTCTTCCTTTCTCACTACAAACTGGATAGGTAATTTTGTTCCATTAATTACTAGATTCTCAAGCTCCTTACTGTCAGTGTTCAAGGCGATTATGCACTTATATTTAGGATTCTGCTTGATGAATAAATCAATCGCTGACAACGTGTAATAAGGTAGTGGGGACCCAAGGAACTCTCGGATATTTTTGTTTTTAACACCCTTTGAGCCCGCTCTCCCACATATAGTAAATAGGATTATCATTCAAATATCTCCCTTCGCCAATTTCATTGTATGAATCGCATTTTCGATGGTATTGTCATTTTCTATATTTCCTTCCACAATATCAAAGAAATGCCGTAGCTCAGCTTTCTGATAGGTATCTCTGTCTTCAGAAAATTCAACGGTTTTCTCGCCCCGTAAATAGGTTACTTGATTGGCAAGCAAATCCACCTCGATGACTTCCTCATTCGTGTAGATTTCCAACATTCTTCGTGGGACCCTGCCGAAGTAGTCGAGATGCATCTCAAATACCATGGAAGGGAATTTTGCAATGTAGACTGCTATATCTTCACTATCAATCTCCAGTGAAGAGACTTTATCCAGAATGGCTTCTACCCTTATTGGGCGCCCGAACAGATATTTGATAAAATCCCACTCATGGATCAAGTCTATCGATACGCCTCCACCTTGCACCTTACGGGCACTGTAGGTATTCCGGTAATCTTTGCCAGGTCTCCACTCGGGCAGATAACTTGAACATATGACACGTACACTAATAGCTTTTTCTCTAATTTCATGAACTTCTAGGAATTGTAGAATTTTCTTATACCGTAACGGACAGGCAACGTAATATCGCGAATCGCTGTGCAGCCCCAACTTCTCGATATTAATCTCGGTTTGATCAAAAACTGGCTTCTCGATGAACATATGACGAGTATTCTTTACATATCGTTGAATCGTCGAAAAGTGCAGATATGTTGGATTCGTAATGAAGAGCACATCGTAATCATCAGGAATATTCTCATCATCTAAATACACAACATTAAGTTTATCTTGTATTGAGGCTTCCAACGGGACTCTGTTTTCATGCCTGATGGCATCAATGCTAAAAGCACACCCTTTTTCTCTCAAGACCTCATGCAGATTATTTAGATGACGGATTCCGATAGATCCAAGACCAACAATAGCAATCTTATAATGCATTTTCGCTATCCCTCGATTCTATTCATCAAACCAATAATTTGCATATCTATCTCGAAAGAATAGATTGGCCTCTCATTGTCTGTAATTGCAGAGAAGAAGGAAACAATCTCTTGAAAATATGCATTCTCAATGATTGTTCGTGAGTAACTCATTTCTTTGTCAATGTTATCATATACTATAATCTGTTCATCTTTCTGAGCCTCAATATCATACAGGTTCAGGCCTTGAGGAGTCCCATCCCATGAAAGAAACATATGCTCACTGTACAATTCAAAATTTCTAACTGCTTTTCTGGAAACCACATCCAGAGCTAGAAGCCCCTTGCAGCCTGATTCATGAACCAAGGAGATAAGATAATTATCAGGATATGATAGTTGAAGACTGCTCATAGAATCCTTTTCTACTTCAATATCTATAACCTTACCAAAAACATCCACCAGCCAAGGCAATTCGATTGCCATGATTTCCCGGCATCCATTTGTCCGCTTTTCTTCAACAAAAAACTGAGAATAATGTTCCCATGGATGCCAGTCGGGCAGATACTGCCCGACATGATAGACATAATTTGCTTTTACAGAGTTCTCAACAACTTTTCTCTTGATGAACCGGACTTCTTCCCGATAGAGAAATGTTGATGAAAGAAACAAGGTAAGCCCCTCAGCTCGAGCTAGTTGTATATTATCAGCATACCCGTCATCAACAAGATTCAGCTCGGAAAAAACATGCCAGCCATTCTTCAAGCATTGAGATATAATGTAGTGATGGGACAATGGGGAAGTACATACAAATGCACAAAACACTTCCTGCAGATTCTTCATCTCCTCAAAAGAGCTATGTGTTTCTATTTGGAACTCTTCAGAACAGCTACGCCTTCTATCAACAGACTGGTCCATTCCAAGTATCGTAATATTCTTATCAAACTGTTCGAGCAAGCGGATTCGTCGCCTTCCCATGGATCCTAAACCAACAACCAAGACAGTCATAGACTTTCCTTCATAAATCATAGAATGCTTTCTTTAGAGTATGAGAATCAGCCAGAAAATATTGATGAATCGTCTCACACACCAGTTTTGCCGTATCGCCTGCACCATATGGATTATGTGTTGCAACGGCCTTATTCTTGCCCTCTTTAGACAAAGCATAGTGCAAAGCACGCGCTATATCTTTGATATTTGGTTTACAATTTATCACACTTTCCGCCATCTGCCGACCTTTCTGCCTATCACCAATATTTATGGTCGGAACATGAAGGCTTGGCACCTCAATGATGCCACTTGATGAATTGCCGATCACAACATCGCTGTGCTTCACTGCAGAAAGATATCGCTTCACGCCAAGCGATGCAAAAGCGTTTGTATGTGGATGGCAAGATACATACGCATCTATCAGCTCGTTGATGATTCTGCCATCTGCATCAGCGTTTGCCTTGGTGAATAGAATACCCAAATCCGGGAAAGCATCCAATACCTCAAGCAAGGCCTTGAAACCAACTTCACTGGACTCAGTTTCCAAGGTTACAGGATGGTAGGTGATCACTGCATACCTCTCTCCTAGGGGAAAGCCCAATGACTTCTCAAGTTCCTGTTTTGATAGTAGATGTTCTTTCAAGATATTTCCCACCCCAAGAGCGCCAACATAAAAAACCCTGGAAGGATCCTCCCCCAATTGTATGACACGCTTTCTGTATAGCTCCGTGCTGGTGAAATGCAGATAACTAAGCTTGGTGATGGCATGTCTGTATGCCTCGTCAACCGCTCCTTCCGTGGTCTCTCCTCCATATAAATGAGCAATAGGAATCCTTTGGTTCATTGCTGCACAACATACCGCCAAAGTCTCATATCGATCACCTAGGACAACCAGTAGATCCGGTTGAAACTCTGAAAAATAATCAGCAAATCCCAAGAGTGCCAGCCCCATGGATTTCGAGATGGAACTTGGGGTATCAGAGCTAAGGAGAATCTCAATCCTTCTATCGATTGGGATTCCATCCCGCTCAATTTCCTTATAGGTCAAACCAAATTCAGGCGAAAGATGAGCCCCCGTAGCGGCTACCCTAACATCAAGAGATTCATAAGCTCTGAGTTTCTGGATTACTGGCTTGAGCAATCCATATTCCGCCCTTGTCGCAGTAAGTACACATACTCTCTTTTTCATACTTCAATCAACTCATCTTCCTCAAAGGAACGTTTCGCGAATTGCCCTATCACCTCATTATATCGCATTGGGTTTATACCCGACCCTGGGCGTTTTGTCGTGATATTCTCACTTGTAAACCGCTCGCCTACTCTGATCGGCCTCAAAGCAACAATGCTCTTTCGTGCAATCACCATATTTTTGCGTTCAGAATCAGTAGGAGTCTTAACACCATCTCCCAGGGCAACCTCGACACACCTGATTGCCTCTATCATCGCTTTCAGCTCAGCAGGGTCCAAGCTAGCCTTATGGTCCGGCCCATCCATCGTTTTGTCAAGGGTGAAATGCTTCTCAATCACTACAGCACCCATCGCAACTGCTGCAATGGGTATGACAATGCCTTTGGTATGATCAGAATACCCGACCGGAAGATTGAAATAACTTCGCAAGGTTTCCATTGCCTTGAGATTCACTTCAGAATAGGAAGCAGGGTACTCGGTTGTGCAATGCAACAGGGTGATTGGACCGCATCCATGAGAATCGAGCACTTGAATAGCTGAATTCACATCATCCATGGTACACATACCTGTTGACATGATAATCGGCTTGTGTGTTTTCGCAATCTTAACCAAGTAGGGATAGTTCGTAACCTCACCTGATGGAATCTTCCATACATCCATCCCAAGCTTATCCAGGAATTCAATGCTTTTGTTATCGAACGGTGTTGATAGGAATGAGATGCCTTTCATTCGGCAATAGTCGTGCAGTACCACAAAGTCTCGGTCTGAAAGCTCCAGCCGTTTCAGCATGGAATACTGGCTTTCTTCAGAGCCCGTCTGTCTTTCTTGATACTCTGCTTTCCTTGCTTTTTCAGTGACTAGGTTTTCAGCCTTGAATGTTTGGAATTTGATGTAGTTAGCTCCAGCGGCATAGGCTTCATCAACCAGGTGTTTGGCCAATTCAATGTCACCATTGTGGTTTACACCAGCCTCAGCAATAACCAGGCATCTCATAAGGACCTCACAACCTGACATGGACTACCATAGGCAAGTGTATTGTCTGGTACATCGTGTAAGACAATACTGCCCATACCAATCATTGCCCTATTTCCTATCTGAACCTGTTGCCTGATAACACTTCCTGCCCCAACATGAGAATCCATGCCAATTGTCACATTCCCGCAGAGAACTACTCCGGGGGATATATGGGCGAATGCACCAATAACGCAATCGTGTTCTACCGTTGCTGATGAATTGATGATAGCCCCATCCCCCAGGACCGAGCCTGCATTCACCACAGCATGCTTGCCGATGAATAATCCTCTGCCCATTGTACTATTAGAACTTACAACGGCACTGCTGTCGATAATGTTGGGAATACTAAATCCTAGGGCGGATATCAGCCCAAACAATTTTCTTCGATTGGAGGTCTTTCCTATACTGCCAAGCGAGACGAACGCATCAGTATACCCTTCTATTTTGAGCTTCTCCAAATTCTCATCGATGCCTACTACAGGAATCCCAAGAATGGGAGCATGGTTATTGTCCAACTTTTCGACAATGCCGATTCCGGCATATGTATTACAGCCGCTGAGAGAATCGATTATTGACTCGCAATGGCCTCCGCCACCCAGCAACAACAACTTCCTAACCATTGGGTTCCAACCTTTTCCGCATGGTCTCCAACTCTTCCAACTGTCCCATATCCATCCAGGCTTTTTCACTTACCGGATACACTCCCACACTCCTGCCGATAGAACGGTAATAGTCCATGATTTCCGGAAAGCTGATCGATTGGTCATCGGTCAACTGTTCAACAACTTCAGCCTCGACAATATAGAACCCTGTATTGGTTAGAAATGAGAATCTTGGTTTCTCGGAAAATGAATCAATTCCCCCTTTGCTTGACATGTTGACAACGCCATAGGGAATAACAACATTCTTCAAAGCACACACCATGGTAATGATGTTGTGCTCCCGTTTATGCTGGCGGTACATGCTCTCATAGTCAGCATCAATAAGTATGTCGCAATTCGAGAAGAAAAACGTTCCAGACAACTTCCCTTTCAGCAACGAAAGTCCTCCTCCGGTTCCCAATGGAATGTCCTCATCCACAAAATGAACCAACTGTTGATTGGGAGAATCTGCATAGAATGCCTTGATGAGATTTTTCTTGTGATTCACGATTACATGAAACTTGCTGCATCCAAATTTCTCGAAACGCTGCATGATCAGGGAGAGAATCGGCTCGTCACCGATCGGTATCAATGGTTTCGGCAGTATCTTTGTGTAGGGGTACAGTCGGGTACCAATTCCCCCGGCATTGATCACAACGGGAAGGTTAAGGTTCGATTCCTTCACCAGCTCCAAGTCATCGGCAAACAGCAAGGCCTCAACAATCCCTTGATCGTCTATCAAGGGAACGGCTGTGATTGAATGCTCACGCATGACGGTCTTAGCCATTTCCCGGGTTTCCCGGGTGACAGACTTTGGATGATAAGTCGCAATACTGGATACCGGGTCTTCGAGGTTCCCATTCTTAATGAGATGCCTTCTGATGTCCCCATCGGTGATGACAGCTTTCAAATGCCCCTCAGGGGCAATCAAAAGAATGCGTTTTGCGGTACTATCCAACAATTCCAATGCAGACCGGATGGAGGCTCTCTCATCTATGAAAAGCTTTTCTAGTGATCCCATACTCAACCCGCTATTGCCTTGAGACATGCAACCACCCGATCAATATCCTGCTTCTCCAAATTGGTACTGCAGGGTACATTCACGATATGCCTCTGATAATCGATTGCTTTCTCAATCTTGTAAGCCTTGAATCCCTTGTAGGGAATCTGCTCATGAATGAGCCCCCAGATCGGCCGGGTTTGTATCTTGTATTTGGAGAATTCAGCAACAACCTGATCACGAGAAACAGGAAATCCATCCTCAAGATATATTGAATAGAACCAATGATTCGACCGCACATCCGACCTGAATGGATAGATCCTCAGTTTGGGGATATCAGCCAAACATTCCTTGTAGTACTGATAATTCTCCTGCTTCTTCGTGATGAATGCTTCCAGCTGTTCCATCTGGGCAAGGCCCAGGGCAGCCTGCAGATTGGTCATACGGTAATTGAACCCCACCTCGTCATGCAGGAAATTGACCTCGTCACTCTTCGCTTGAGTGGTAAGATGCTTCGCATGCCGAAGCAATTCTACATCAGAAGAAACAATCATGCCCCCGCCGCCAGTGGTGATGATCTTGTTCCCGTTGAACGAATAGATGCCCATGAATCCAAGCGTTCCTGCATGATTTCCAATATACGGACCAGCTAGATAATAGGTTCCAATGGCCTCTGTTGCATCCTCGATGACCTTGATATTAAACCTCTCTGCAATCTTAAGAATTCGCTCAAGGTTTGCCATGTTCCCAAAGACATGTACCACGACCAAAGCTTTAACATGTTTACCGGATGTATTGTTAATGAGTTTTCCGTCCTGTAAGCTACATTCTTCTAAGCAAAAAGCTTCAAGCTTATCTGGATCAAGACAAAGGGTGTCATCACAGTCCATGAATACAGGATCAGCACCGATGTATCTAACAGGATTTACGGTTGCGATAAAGGTAAGAGTAGGAACCAATACTTCATCAGCTGCAGTAACTCCTGCAAGCAGTAGTGCTGTATGAATACCGGATGTTCCATTCTGACAAGAGACAGCCCTTGGAGCATGCACATACTCCGCAACAACTTTCTCAAAGTCGTTTACATACGGGCCTCCTGTGGAAACCCATTCTGTTTCTACTGCTTTTAATACATAGGAAAGTTCATTTCCTTTGAGATTTGGTATGGACAATGGTATGAATGTTTCAGACATAGAGTACCTTTAGATATTATATATATCTGTTTTGTAGTTCTTAAGATTCTTCTTAAGGAAATCAATAGTTTCAGCTAATCCTTCTGAGAGAGAGAATCTTGGTTCCCAATGAGTCAATTTCTTAATTTTTTCATTTGATCCTAATAATCGATTGACTTCGCTCTTTTCTGGTCGTAAGCGTTCTTCATCGCAAATGATTCTCGCTTTTGGATTAATCTGCTTTATTAACTCACTGGCAAGCTGCCCGATTGAGATTTCTTGTTGTGTAGCAATATTAATTTCCTCTCCAATAGTTTTTTCTGACTTTGCTATTTCAATGAATCCTTGAACGGTATCTTTCACATAATTGAAATCTCTAGTTGGAGATAATGCACCTAGTTTAATTTCTTCTTTTCCTGCTAATAGTTGTGTAATTATTGTCGGAATCACAGCTCTCGCTGATTGTCTGGGGCCATATGTGTTGAATGGCCTAACAATGGAAACAGGGAGTTCAAAACTTCTATAGAATGATTCTGCTAATCTATCAGCACCAATCTTTGTTGCTGAGTAAGGAGATTGTCCTTGAAACGGATGATTTTCATCAATAGGAACATACTTAGCGGTACCATACACTTCAGAGGTGGAGGTCACCAGGATTCTCGAGGTTTCTAATTCTCTTGCTGCTTGTAAGACATTCAGAGTTCCTTTGATGTTGGTATCGACGTACGTATCGGGAGAGTGATAGCTAAAGGGAATGGCGATAAGAGCAGCAAGATGAAATACTTCATCCATGCCCTTCATTGCTTGCTTTATCCCATTAGGATCTCTAATATCTCCCTGAAAGATTTCTATCTCTGAAAGAATTTCTGATGGCAGAGAATCAAGCCAACCCCATGTATTAAAGGAATTATAAAACACAAACGCTTTAATTTTATGCCCTTCTCGAACTAATTCTTCTGTAAGGTGGCTTCCAATGAAACCATCCGCCCCGGTTACTAATATATTACTCATCCCAATCTCCCTTAAAATATATCTTCACGTTGAGTGTCACAACCTGCGTGTTAAAAAAAACACTTCTTTGAGGATCATGCAAAATGAGCGGTCGTCATGAATCGGTATCCATGTAAGGATACTGTTGCCGTTGCTTGTGAGGGCTGAAATTCCCAATCGATTGCCTTGAACGAAAAATCACCCCAAATCTACTGTCGATCGAGCATGAGATGGCGCACTTTTCCCACGATGCAAATGGCGTGAAAAACTTAGATCCTTAAATTTTAACTCAATATCTCTCGCCGGACATTTTTTCATAAAATTTTAGATTTTGAAGCATCTCTTCAAGATCAACAAGATCATCTACTCTCCCTGCTAAAAAATCACTGACCTCTAAAAATAAACCTGGTTTAAAATTAATGTCATAAGTATAGTCAATATCCTCAACTTCGTATTTTTCTACACTCCCTACAGGCTGAATAAATAAGGATTCCAATGGTGTGAGTATATATTTATTTTTCTTAGTTTGTACTTCTATACCCCATCGTCCAGAACTGGTCCAATCAGCGAAATAAGAAAATCCAACATTTTTTTCCGTTATACCTGCTCCAAAAAATTGTGCTCCGGAATGATGCCAAATTAATGAATTTTGTATAAATGAAGACATTTCTTTCGGTTTGCCTGCAAGATAAAATGCTAGGTCAATTACATGTGAAGAATTTGCTAATATCCATTTCTCTTTAACTGCGGATGGATGACTCGAATCTTCTATTAAATGAGACCATTCTGTGAATTCAAATTTAAGAGAGGAAAGTCCACCATCATTAACTATAAACTCTTTCAGCTTTCTAACTGATGAATAGAATCGCCTATTATAACCAATGAAAACATGATTTAAATTTTCTTTCAATCTAGATTGAATATTAACGAGTTCGCTTCTTAAAAGAAACCCTGGTTTTTCAGTCAAAATATTTTTAACACCATAATCGACAAGTAGTTCAATCACAGAATATGTTTCTGTAACATCGATAGCTATAATGGCATTGGACGGTTTTGGCGGAGAAGTCTCCAAAAATTTTCTAACTCCCCCTGTTATGACTTTAACGCCGGTTAGTTTAGTTAGTTCTTCGGCAGAAGCCTGATTTCTTCCTATAACCACAAAATTGGCTTTTATCCTTTTCAAAATCTTCACATATTGCAGAGCCATATTACCGGCCCCAATCAACCAAACATTCATCAAATTCCCCCTAATTGATAATTGAATCGACAGTATGAACTATAAGGTATTTCCTTATGACCAGATACAGAGAATAACATCAAGTATAAATATTTTAATTCAATGATGAAAATTTCCCTTAAACCTAATTTCCCATTTAATAATATAGCCACTCAGTTTTACATACTTTGGAAGAGGAATTGTGGGAATCAAAACTTCTCAAGTTATTGGCAAGATAATATTATGTTGCCCTAAAATCGTGTTATAATGCTGTAGTAATTTTTGAACAAATAACATATGCGTAGAAATTATCTCCTCATATTTAGGAAGAGAACAACAGCCTTGTTTTAGGATATCTTCAACGACTTGATTTGTAATCTCACTTTGGAATTCAACAATTTTCGTATTACATCCAGAGAATGATCCCGGAGAATTCTTGTCAACCTCTATACAAAGATCATCACCTTCTAGGAGTATAAAAGTTTTAGAACTAGTTGTTATAGTAAGAATCTGAGCCGCATCATTATTAAAAGAGCTAATCATAAAGTCAGCTTTTCCAATCTTTCCTAAAATTGTTCCTGTAAATTCTATATATCCTGGTCTTTTGCTAATTCTTATTTCAGGATCTAAAAAATCTGTTTTTAAATCAATTTCATTAGTTCCCTGCAAATAGGAAAATAAATCTAAAAAGTGAAGTGCGTTGCAAGCTAAACCCCAATTACCGCCAGTATATGTGCAATTAAATATTTGGGAATTAGAAATTGATTGTTTTAATTTTTGATAAAAAGGGTATACTCTTCTTGGGAGATTAACCCAACAATTTATCATCTTTAATTTTAAAATATCTTGGAACTTTAAATACTCATCTGGGGACTGAAAGACCACCTTCTCTATAATAAGATTTCTAATATTTGTCCTACCAATCATATCAAGTAGTAGTTCAAATCTTCCCTTTGCTGTAGTGCATAACATCAGTAAATCAATATCATTGGAGATTTCCGTAATTAATGATAGAGGTATTATTTTTAATTTTTCAGGGTTTTGATTCATTACATTCAAAGAATCATAAACAATCCTTAGTCTTTCTTGATTAATGTCAAATATCTCAAGACTTACAGAAATATCAGTCTTCAACAAACCTTCTGCATATCGGAAACCAATACCCCCTAATCCTAGAATCACAACCTTATACATTATTACCCTCATCTAATATTTCATTTTGTCTCATTATTAAATTTCTTCCATAAAATAATTTGGTTAATACTTTCCTAAGCACATCTTGAAAGTTTTTTAAATTTTATCATCATAAACCTATTCATTCGTTTCAGAAATCTGAATTGGTATAGCATCTAATAAATATATTTTGATACAAAAATATAAGCTATCATCACGACCGCAATAGAGATAAATATCCATTTATAATCCCAATTCACTTTATAATACATATTACTTAGCATCAGGGAGATGAAGGAAAGAACAACGTGAGAGATTATTGTTGAATAAGCTGCTCCGATTGCGCCTATATGTTTGATAAAATAATAATTCAAGACAATATTAACAAACGCACTAGCTCCAGTAACTATGGGGAGGGCCGTAGTTTTTTTAAAGAAAAAAAATGTAGGAGAAAAAAAATAATAAAAGCTCCCAAAATAAACCGATAAAAGAAGGGGAGGAAATAACGGAACTGCATCATAAAACTCCTCTCCAATTAAAAATGGCAGTAGAGATTTCCCTAATATAAGAAATATGATTGTAACAATTGTTAATACTAACAACCATACCCTGATGACACTTTTAATTTCAAATTCCGCTCTAGAATCTTTTGATGACATTAGCTGATAAAAAATCGGTTGATAAACTTGATTAAAAGATAATATAAATACTTGGAGTACTGACGAAAAAGTAAATGCAACCGTGTAAAAGCCTAAAATATCAAAAGATATTAAATCTTTTAACATAATTCGATCAATCGAGCTGTGCATAATGCTCAACAATAAATGCATTATTATAGGCCATCCAAATAACAGAGCACTCTTTACGTATTTGAAGGAAAATTTCCAATTAAAGGTATTAATATACTTGGGTAAATATATTAATAAGGATACAATATACCCAATAATATTTCCAATAATCCAAGCTTGGGCATTTCCTTTTATCAACAAACAACCAAGCGAACTTAATGCCAAAATTGTGAAAAGTATTATTTTCATTAATGAGACAGCAGTATATTCCTGTCTCATTTTATAATGAGATGTGATATTCTCTGAGAGGACCTTTGATAAAACTATGATAGATAATAGCCAATATACCCATACATTATTGTCTGTAAAAAAATTACTACCAAAAACTTTGAAGATTCCCATTAATAAAAACCCAAGCAGTGTAAATGAGGTAAAAATTATTACTTGGAAAAGATTGTTACTATAAATATAACTACCGAATTCATTGACTTCATACTCATTATCATAGTAGGACATTATTTGAGCACTAGAAAAGCCATAACCAATAAAGATCATTAAGACATTAATTATAACTTGATAGTATCCGATTTTTCCGTACTCTGTAGTCGATAGTAACCTTGTGAATATGGGAGTGAGAATAAGCAAAGGTGCTTTAGAAAGAACTTCACCTAGAAAATAAACTATGTGACCTTTAAATACTCGGGAAACAAAATTATCACTCATTAATTATTTCATATCTCCAAAAGTTTAGTAAGCTTGATTACCAGTTCCAACTGGCATTGTACAGTTCGTTGTAAAAGAGGACAATCGACAATTTTTTGCACCAGATTAATTACATATTTTGATGTTTCCGCTAATTGGCTAAAATTGAGTCTTCAGATATTAATTCAAAATTCCAATATACTTTTCAAGTTCAATGATAGAACTCTTCGCAATCTTGAATATATTAGAATTATAAAAAACAATAAATATCCTGAATAAATATTTGTATTTATTGAAAATAAATTTACACCTTCAAAGCTAATATACAAAGTGCTATACAGAAAAAACATCTTATGTTCAACTCGTATTAATATTAAACTGAGAATAATTAATACTATCAGAAATGAGAAAATACCATTCTCAAAAAGAATACTGAGGAAAAAGTTATGTACATTCGAATATCCTGCGCTGCTGACATCCTTAAATCCGTTAAAACCGAACCCAAAGAACAGATTAATGGGATTACTTTGGAACCAATTAAATGCTTCTATTAAAAGAGGACCTCTATTTCCTACTAATTTATTCGAGTATCCAAAATAGTACTGAAATCTAGTCGCCAGATATAGGATAAAATCTGTAGGTGCAAATTTATAAAAACCAATTCCCAGGGCTATTAAAGCAACTAAAAATTTATTTCTATTTTTACTTCTCCCACTATAAATAAATAGGTCAGTTACGAGCCAGACTGCATTGATTATCATCCCTCCTCTTGACAAAAAAAATACTGAATTTAATAACGAAATAGTCAGGAAAATATAATAATTTTTATTATCATCCATTATTTTTAACAATAATAAAAATACGAATAAATACCCTTGAAATGAATTACCTCCATATATTGCAATATTGCCTCGCAATCTGGCAAAATCTCCCGAGTAGATTATTGCTCTGTATATGTATATAGAAAAATTTAGACTTGAATAGATCAGCATCATCCATACCAAATATTTAAGATATTTTTCTAAATTATTTCCCAAGTAAACACCAGCTATCACAAGAGATATAAAAATTAATGGTTGAAATATAATTATAGAAAAATCTTTTAATATAAAAGCGTTTAGAAAGATTGAAGCCATAAATTCGAATAGCAATATATGTATAAGGAGGTCCTTTATCCCCCCAATAATTATTACTATCCATAAAGAAGCTAAAAATATAAATATTGGATAGGGGATCAAGAAAATTTGAAATAAAAAAAAATCCATCAATGATAAAACAGGCAATGCACAAATAACAATAAGACTTCTCTTCATTGCATTAGTCCCTTCCTATTTGAAATTCAAATCTAATTGGAGCTGTCCAACTCCACTCATATGCACTAAAGCTCTGTATAGTGAAATTTTCTACAATTTTTGGGTTTTCAAGTTGAGTAGAAAACTCTTTAGATTCTCTAGTATTAATAAGGTACACCCGTTTATTAATGCTTTCTGCCTCTAACAGGGTTGTACTTGACTCCCCTACAAAATAATCATATTCAACTATAGAATCTCTCCACTCTAACTGATCATAACTAAAAAAATCCCTATAGCTGTTTATAAAATCTTTGCCATCATTGTCAGCATTTGGATGAACCCTAATCCAGAGCTCATATTTTATATTCGAGTCTATCACTTCAATTAAATGCTCCATTATTTTCTTAAACTCAGAAGTAATCTTAAAAGGAAGGATTAATAAGATTTTAACTCCTTCATCACTGGAGGCGACATTCATTCTCTTTGGGCCGATCATATACTGGATGGGAAATCCTATTACAGAATTTTTTTTCTTATAAAAGTATGAATCTTCCTGATTTATATAATTTAAAAATTTATTATTGAAACAAAGGAAATAATCAGAATAAAACGAGGTAAAATTATGATTTATACCATGTCCATAATGATAAGCTCCGTCAGAAGGATGGAAGTTCCCGTGCTGAATCTCACCACAAGAAATTTTCAGTTCATGTGCTGCTTGCACAAGTGCCAAACTGGTAATATTATAACCACAATAAAGTAAAATTCTTTTAATTTTAAGTTTTTTAAGTATTTTTAAAAAATATCTGTAAAATATATAAAATTTCAGCAAATCTAAAGATATTTCGCGTCTCGGTAAGGAATACTTCTCCACCAAATACTCCAGAATCCTATTCTTTGGAAAATATTGTCTTGCCATTGCTTTTGTTTTAAACAAGTATTTTATATATGGAACAACCAACGAATACTCAAAAGAATCTAAGAATACTTTATTCACAGATTGTAGCGGAGGACGAACAAGAATGTTGTAATCGCTCACATTATTTTTAATAACGTAAGTATAAAGGTCACCGAAAATTTTTGATCGTCGATCCTCAGACTCAATAAAGGTATATTTGAATTCCCTGTTTCTCTGGTATTTCAAATTATCAAACAGCCGAAGAATGTAGTAAAATCCCAACTTCCCAATTCGTGCCGAATCCGCACCTTGCGATGGATATTGATGTTTCCTTAGTGTATACCTTATTATTGGCCAGCAATACAAACCATTAATTTTTAGATTTTGAACAACTTTGCTCTCTCGTCTCTCTATCTCTTTAAAATTATCCATCAGGTTCTATTTCTCCAATAAAATCTGTTCAAGTTCAGAGATAATCTTTTTTGCCTCATCAGCTTCCTTTTCCCACCAATATGAATTTTCTATCAACTCAATTATATCTTCAGTAAATCGCATTCGCATTACTTTAGCTGGCACACCTACTGCTATTGAATAAGGAGGAATATTTTTAGTAACTACTGCACCAGCGCCAATTACACAGCCTCTTCCGAGGGAAACTCCTCTTAAAACTTTCACATTCTCACCAATCCAGACATCATCAGAAATTGTTACCGAGTCATGAACTAATATCGACGGATCTTTCATAAATCGAACATTCGTAGAAATATTTCCTATGGGATGTTCCCCCATCCCTATTGAAACATTATTGGCAATTGATACGTACCTACCGATCCGAACATTTGTTATCAGACACCTATACCCAATATAAGAATATGACCCAACCTTTGAAGCAGAATCAATTAAACTATTAAACCCAACCTTAACATGTTGTTTTCGTAATAATCGCTGTCGAAGAAATAACTTAAATATAGAGTTAATTAATCCCAATGTTTCACCTCACATTACCTTATATTGACTTCAACGGTCTGATTAGTCGTAAGCGTCAAATCGGATGACGCATAGGTACCACTAATTCAGAGAGCACCCCTAACCTTGAGTTCTGCAATTGTTTCTGTATCCATGTTCCAAGGTAACAGTTTCTCTCAGTCACTCTCAGTTTTACATCGAGGAGCCTCATAGAGGCAGTGCCACATATAATCCGCAACATTGATCCCATTCAGCTTTGCTGTCTCAATCATATTGTAATAGAACGCTGATGCTTCGGCTCCACCTTCAGTATTACTGAACCGCCAGGCTTTTCTTCCCAAACAGAATGGGTGGATAGCATTCTCCGCGACAAATGCGAAATTGTGTATTTGTCGCTGAACGTTTTACCAGAACCTTTTCGATTGGATCCGGAAACTGGTTGTTCTCTGATGCCGATCAGGGTGCTGAGGTTTCGAGCATCCTATTCACTCTCGCTCAGAACGGGAAATTGAATGGACTCTATGAGATTGAGTATCTGTGGGCTGTTCTGGATCGAATCCCCTCCTGCGGGAGTGAGGATGATTGGAAAGCCCTGCTTCCCTGGAACATCGATCTGAGTGATATGGTGCAGAAGAGGGCTCTGCCGGCTGCAGCGGAATCAGATCCGGAGAGTCTGTAAACTTTCCCGTGTAACTGGTTTTCTTACTCATGGGAAAATCTATCCCCATATTCTACTAACAATCGGTTCATGACCGGTCCCCAATCCCGGATCGGCATGGTCCATCGTTTTGAAGCCTGCTGGATCGCCAGATACACAATCTTGATCGCCGACGTATCATTGGGGAAAATTCTCCGATTCTTGATCCATTTCCTTATGACACTGTTCAAGGACTCGATAGCATTGGTTGTGTATATTACTTTCCTTATCTCATCAGGGTACTCAAACATCGTGATCAAGTTCTCCCAGTTCCTCTCCCACATCCTGCTGATCGAACCATACTTCGCATCCCACTTCTCTGAGAAGGCAAGCAGTTCAGCTTCAGCATCTTCTACGTTGAGTGAAGCATAGATCTTCTTGAGATCCTTCGCAACTTCCTTTCTGTCCTTATAGGAAACATACTTCAGTGAGTTCCTGACCATATGAACGGTACAGAGCTGGATCTTCGTCTGAGGAAATACTGCATTGATCGCATCGGGAAATCCTGTCAGTCCATCAACACAGGCGATAAAGATGTCCTGGACACCTCGCTGCTGCATCTCAGTAAGCACTGACATCCAGAACTTGGAGCCTTCGTTTTCACTGATCCAAAGACCCATCAGCTCCTTCATCCCGTCGGTATTGATCCCCAGAGCAAGATAGATAGCCTTTGTGGTAACTCTCTTATCCTGATGAATCTTCACCACGATACAGTCCAGATAGACAATCGGATAGATGCTGGCCAGAGGTCTACTCTGCCAGGCTCTTACTTCATCCACTACAGATTCTGTGACCTGAGAGATCAGTGTATGGGAGACATTCACTCCATACAGTTCCTTCAGAGACTCAGCTATGTCTCTCGTAGACTGACCTTTGGCATACAGCAAGAGTATCCTTGTCATCCAGACCGATAAACCGTCTCTGGCCTTTCTGAACGATCTGAGGTTCAAAGCTGCTGTCTCGGTCCCGGGGAGTTTCAAGATCAAACTCCCCTGCTTCTGTTTTCAGTTTCTTTTTACCGTAACCGTTCCTGCTGTTCTTCTTATTCCTACCGGATGCTTCAGGATCCTCCTTACGGCTCTCATACTTTCTTGTCTACGCTTAAACCTAACCTCACGGCTTTGGCTCCAAGACTAGATACTGACTGCTGGTCAGGCTTTATCAGATCGGGAGTTTCACCCAACTATATATATAGCGCCGAACTGGCGCACTACACAGGATTATTTACAGAGTCGATCCGGAAAGAACTGAACCCTACACCATTCGTGGCGGCAGGTACTGACCACGAATAATTTCTCAGTTCAATTCCCCTTTGATTTCTGATGATACGTGCCATAGCTTCTCCTATGACTCGCATCATCGCATACTTCACTCAACGCCTGTAGCGCTGCCGAATTTACGGTTACTAATCAAACAAGCAATTACCACCAACTATATTAATTAAAATAAGTACTTCTTTAATCCATTGATAATAAAGAAACATAAGTTTAGCAATACGCATAGTTTTGGGATATGTTCTTCTTGTGTTTGAATCTCCCATACTTGTTTTATGCTTTTCAACTTATTTGCGGAGAGAGAACCTTTAATTACTCGATACCAACTTAATACTTCATTAATTCCGTATGCTATCTCCCCGTCCCTTAGAAGCATCAACCAGGTTGCGTAGTCTTGACCACTTCTTCTAAGAGGCATCCTAAAGTCATCTAGAATATTTCTGTCAATTACTACAGTAGATGTTGCAATAATCGTATTACGCAAAAGATATTTATAATCACAGCTTTCTTTTATATTGCGCTTGGACTTGATTTGCTTCCCATTCTCATCAATCATCTCGATTGCAGCATAGCTAAATCCTGCCTTCTTCTCTTTCATAAGAGCAAGTTGACGCTCAATCTTTTGTGGCAACCAAACATCATCACTATCCAAGAATGCAACATATTGGCCTTTTGCCAGTTTCAAGGCTTTATTTCTTGCTACACCAGCACCCCTATTAATATCTTGCAGATGATAAACAATGCTTATTCCCTCAGATATGAAACGTCTAATTATCTCTGCAGAACTATCTTTGGAACAATCATCTACAAGTACAATCTCGATATTCTTGTATGTCTGGTTAATTATTGACTTAAATGTTTTCTCAAGAAACCTCTCTGCATTATATACAGGAGTGATGACAGAAACTAAATCCTTAACAAATTCCATATCATCCTCAAATCAATACATAGGTGTAACCCATTCTTGCACGCTTCCAACAACAGCTTCCAAGTATGCTATGTGTAGTTTGTTCGAAATACTCCCTACTTCCCCACCATTCACTACATACCGATCAACACTGAGTACTGATGTGATTTCCATAGCAGAACCACAGAGGAAGACTTCGTCACAAATATATAACTCAGTCCTGTCAATACTTCGTTCCTGCACCTCAATACCCATCCTCTTCGCTAACTTAATTACCGTATCTCTCGTTATGCTTTCAAGGACTGAATCCGTCAGAGGAGGAGTAATAAGAACACCATTCTTTACCATAAAGAAACAGGAACCAGGACCTTCCGAAACTTTCCCTGCTTCATTTAAAAAAATACAGGTATCATACCCATTCCGTAATGCTTCTCTTTGTCCCATCCGGCTATTAATATAGTTAGCCCCACACTTAATTCTTGGTGAAAGGCTATTGTCGTTGATCCGTGTCCAAGAAGTAATACAACAATTCAAACCTTTCTTATTATACTCTGAGCTTGTTTTCCTTTTTGGAATAGGAGCTACAAACATTTCAACGGGTTCTTCAGAACCCCATGAACCAAATCCATCAACAAATAATGTCTGTCTAACAGAAATATTCTCTGAATACTCATTTGCTCTTACCACATCGATGAGAGCTTTTTTCATTTCTTCTTCGATGTATGGACAATCCAACTGCAATAACCTTGCAGATCTCATTAATCGAGCATAGTGATCATGAAGCCGAAATGCATATAGCTGTTTCTCTTCATTGTTCCAATAACAAGGAATACCTTCAAATACATTCAGTCCGAACTGTGCAGTAGGTGCAAGAACATTAATTTTTGCATCATTTACATTAACAATCTCACCCTTGAACCAAATAAATCTATTATTCACATCTGTTTTCATATTTATACCCTCAGACGTACTCATTCCGGTAGATGCGCTATTCGTATTATTTCTTCTTCTGCAAGTTTTGCTGCCTCAGCATCATTCATGTCTTCACTCGCTTTGGCTTCGTAAATCTCATCCTTCTTGAATACCTTAAGCGCCGACAGGAAAATCAACTTGATATCAATTAAAAGTCCATACTTCTTGAATAGATCAATGTATTGATTATCGAACGTTACTTTTTCATCCCAGCTTATATCGTTTCGGCCCTTCACTTGTGCCAAGCCAGCCAAACCTGCTTTCATCGAGAATCGTTTCTTATATTTCTTATTGAGAGTCGCGTAATCACCAAGCTCATAAACTACACTCGGCCTTGGGCCAATAACTGACATATCGCCTTTCAAAATATTTATGAGTTGTGGGAGCTCATCAATACTACTGTTACGTAAAAACCTTCCTACTTTGGTCACTCTTGGGTCATTCTCATAGTTAAACAATCCAGCGCTCATTTTCTCGGCATCAACAATCATAGATCGGAATTTATACATCTCAAACACACGACCATCTTTTGTCAGCCTTCTTTGTTTGAAGAACACCGGACCTTTAGAATTCAACCTGATTGCTATCGGAATTATAGTCCATATCGGCAGGAGAATACCCAAAACAATAAAAGAACTTACTATATCGAATAAGCGTTTGATGGCAAGATTTATCATATGCGTCCTAGAATATGAACGTATGGAAAATGTCGTCAAAGGTTTCTCCATGTTTCAGAATCTCAGTCTTCCCCTCACTGATATCAAGCACAGGAAAGTTGGGAAGGATAAACGGAGGCTTAAGCACAATAGAGTAAGAGCCTGCATTACCAAATACAACAATATCACCAACGGCAAGCTTGCCCTTAAAGTATCGATATATATAGTCTGATTCGATACAGGTAAAACCACCAATATCCAAGTCATTGAACTCTTTTTGGGCAGCTCCGCAACATACCACTTCTATAGGGGGATTCTTCTTATTCAGTGTTGGATTTATGTTGTAGATACTTCCGAGAACTGTCGCAATAGCCTTTCCTCGAATATTTTTAATATTCTCAACAGTAGTTGCAAATTCCATACAATCTCCGACGAGAGCACTACCGGGTTCGATCAGAAGTTTCGGCCCATTGCTGCCGTATCGTTGAGTAAATATTGGAGCGATTTCCTTTGCATAGTCTTCATAAGTCGGCATTTCTGAATCAAATTGCGCCTTCAAGGAATCGGCCATCTTTCCGAATAGACCTCCACCCAGATCAATAATCTCAGGCACAAACCCCAAGGAGTCCAAGAGACTGAGCATTCCTTCAGCACGAGGTTTCCAGGTATCAAGCTTTCTTGTAGCAAAATGACATTGCATGCCATAGAGGTGAATATTTGGAATCTTTGTTAATGCAAACGCTTCGTTAAATTCATCAGATCCAACATCAAATCCAAAACGTGAGACAACACCATCATTAATTATAAAATTAACTCGGATCCCTATATCCAATTTTTTCTCAGGATATTTCTCAGCAATACTCTTGATGAGCGGAATTTCGTACTGGGAATCAAGATTGACTTTCCCGCCAACCAACAGGAACTCTTCCACTTTCTTATAGTTCTTGATAGGACCATTCCAGATTATGTTTTCTGGATTAACTCCTACTTGAAGAGCAATCTCCATTTCCATATCAGATACAACTTCTGCATATCCACCAAGCTCATTCACAATTTTACAAAGTTTAGGTGTATAGTTGGTCTTGTATGAGTATGCAATGTTGAAATTCTGGTATAATGCCGAGAAAGTGTCCTTTAATTCAGTAAAGTTCTTTCTAAATTGTTTTGAATCTAATAAATAAAAAGCCTTTCCAAATTCCTTTTGCAGTTCAAACAATTGCCGATTATCCATAGTTCTAGGCTTTCCTCATCTTCTCAACCACTGCATTTACTCCAAGCAAAACTTCAGCTTTGTTATTTAAGAGTACTTCTTCGTCCTGAATTAACGCGAATTCTTCAAATACCCTATACTTTCTCATATTCAACTCAAAAACACTTGCGATCTCTTCTATGCCTTTGATAAGAGCAGTATCGCAGAACGTCCTTGATAAAATTGCCCTTGTTGATCCGAGACGATAATGCTCAAGGATTATTTTTTCAGCAGGCAACATTCCATCCCCTATCTTAGCTATTCCTCCAAAACCATAAGGAATTCCTTTAGCTTTAAACTTATTACAGAGTGTTTCTACTGTTCCGTTAGCCAAAAGCTCAAACATAAAGGTCATACCATACGCCAAATGTAAATCATTAAGCCCAATATGTATTTCATCGAAATCAAGCTTTAGAACCTCTTCTACACATTCTACGGCTTCTTTTGTCTCAAGTAGTAGAGTAGTTTTAACCCTATTATTCACAACAGAAAGAAAGCCCCCAACTTCGGATACACTCTTCCACATCGGAAGCATTATTATGTCAGCCCCTGCTGCAATGACTGAGTTTATCTCGTTTTCCGAATTTTCATTCCAAGGATTAACTCGAACCAACAGCTCTGAACTACTAAGTAATGGTTTTATCTTTGCTATATCTGATATTAAGTGGTTTGACTTAACAGAGTTGAGACCTTTCTGGCGTTCTTCTTTTCCAATAGTCTCAAGATCAATCCAAATCCTATCGACACCATTCTGTTCAGCTATCAGTGCGATTTGAGGATTATTTGTTATATACATTAATTTTAATGACATAGGGACTTAAATACTCTTGGATATTTATACGTTATTCTATCTGAAGAACCCATCACTCCCACCCTATGTTCATAAGTTCCCAACCACCTATTTCAGCTCTGCAACTAAAAAAGGTATTGTGGCTAACCTCTTCCGTGCTCTCTTTCACCCAGCTTCAACTTAACCAGCCCAATATTCCAAAATCCCCCGACTCCTGCATATTTATGCAGCTTTCGGAGCATTTTTCCCGATTCCAGCATATTCCTTCCTAGTCCTATTCTTCAAAACGACTAAGGAAAAGGCTGAATAAGGACGGAAGATTGCAGTGGGGTTTCACTATAAGTAGCACCAAGGCTTTCTTCAACATCTAAAATTATGGGAATGCTATGAGTATCACACGATTACATCTTGTTTCACACTCTCACGTTAGGTATAGTTCACCTATGAAAAATGTTAGACTGTGGGCAACAACCGATCCTGAAACATACCAGGAATTACCTATCCTCCTTGCTTTATCTGTCGATAAAAACGGGAAGAAAATGAGAATTGGCGAATTTGTTGAACAAGCTGTGAAAGAGAAGATTGAGAGGGAAAAAAAGAGCAAAAGAAACGTTCCGATCCTCTGAAGGCGGAGACGATTTCTACACAAGACCCTCAATCATTGAAATTATTGTGCTTTCACGCCTGAAGGGCAAAAGGTGCCTGGTTCTTCTTCGCTCTACAGATTCACGTTATGCATGATGTTGGTGCAGTTGAGGTGAGTCTTTCTGATCAGCTGCTCGCACTCGGTGTTCCAGGTGATGATGTGGGTTGTGTGTCTTCTGGCTATTTCCATCTTTAGGCGAGGAAGGTCGGTGAAGATGGCGGTGGGCGGGATGGAGAACTCTTCTTTTAGGATATCAGTTATCAACTGTTTGAACTCATCTTCATGTCCGTAGAAGAGGACTTCGTCTGTGTCGTGGAAGGTGAGTTCATCGCTGATGGCTTGGGTGATACTCGTCTGCAGTGAAAGGATCTCTTTGTAAGTGCGGGCGATGTACTGGTAGGTTCTTTCCAGCTTGTTTGCGATACCTTCAGGGGTAAGGAAGTACTTGATGGAGTGGCTTGATAAGTGAACGACTTTGATGAACCCTTTCTTCGTCAGGCGTTTGATAATGAGGTTTATCGCACCGAGGGACAGACCTACCTTCTCAGAGAGTTCCCTCTGGGTGGCATCCTCGTTGAGATGGATGGAATTGAGTATATCAAGTTCATGTTGTTCTGTGTGACTGTTCATGGTTTCGTGTGGGGTACATCTTCTCAGGTCTGTGAGATGGTGAAGGTTATTCC
>Ga0272443_10002299_pt1 | contig 24762 bp, 11 predicted proteins | sample SSMAcet12_FD_193581 | JGI IMG/M metagenome (GOLD analysis project Ga0272443, IMG submission 193581) | Marine sediment archaeal communities from Little Sippewissett salt marsh, Falmouth, MA, United States - SSM-Acet-12 | ecosystem: Environmental > Aquatic > Marine > Wetlands > Sediment ...
TTTTTGGAGAACGCATTCAAGCATGGAATTAGTTATCAGAAAGCATCAGAAATTAGTATATCTATTAAATTTCAGGAATCAAAGCTAATTTTTACAATCGAAAACAATTATTATCGTACTGAAATACATAATGATAACTTAGGCATAGGTATAGAGAATTCTCGAAAGCGTTTAGATTTGATTTATGGGAATAAATATTCATTAGAGATTAATGACAATAATAATATTTTTAAAGTTAGTTTAATAGTACCATTATGATTAATTGTATTGCTATTGATGACGAGCCATTAGCTTTGAAGCAAATGGTTGCTTACATTGAAAGAACTCCTTTCTTAAACCTAATTGGTGAATTTGAAAGTGCTATTTCTTCCCTCGATTTTTTACAGGATAATGATGTTGATCTTATGTTTGTTGATATTAATATGCCAGACCTAAACGGAATGGACTTTATCAAATCTTTCAAAGACCTGCCAAATGTGATATTTACAACAGCATATAGCGATTATGCTATCGAGGGCTTTCGGGTAGATGCAATAGATTATTTATTGAAGCCAATTAGCTATTCTGAATTTTTGCGAGCAGCAGAGAAGGCAAAAGATAGAATAAAATCGAATAATCCTGATGAAAAGCTTATTAAAAGCAATGAGAATTACTTATTTATTAAATCTGATTATAAGATAATTAGGATCAATTTCTCGGATATAAAATATATAGAAGCAATGAGAGAGTATCTACGTATTCATGTGGAAAACCAGAAACCGATAATGACTTTGATGAGCATGAAAAAGATTGATGAATTCTTGCCTGATTCAATCTTTATGAGAGTTCATCGTTCGTATATTGTGAATCTAAATAAAATAAATACAATAGATCGCAATAGAATCATTTTTGATGGCACTGTCTACATTCCTATAAGCGAGCAATATAAGCACAAATTCCAAGAATACTTAAACGACAACTTTTTATTATAATTATTTCTGTGAATAAGCATTTTTTGGATTTTTCGAGCATAATTGATGACAGAGATTATTTATAAAGCAAAAATGACGATTAGTTCATGAAAATTGAGTAGCAGTTTTTTTTCTACTCATAAATTTTTCTTTATCTTATTTGCAACATTTTTCCGTGAGTTGTGTTAATAAGTATAAAATGCAAAATGAATAATTGAAAGATGAACTCATGAAATCTATTCACAAAATCTCAGCAATGTTAGTTTTATTCTTTTTTATCGTATCCGCAGCTTTCTCACAGAAAATTGATGTGGATGCTTACAAAAAATTCCTTGAGGAAAATAAGGGACTTACTACCGAGGGGCTTTTCAAAATGTATCCACCGGGTTTGTATAATGCCGAAGTCTCAACGGATGTAAAAGATGCAGAATACTTCGAAGATTTTAACAAAAAAATCGGCTTTTCAAAGATCGAAAATGATTTGCTCGCAAAGCATGGTTTCATGGTTACTGAGCGGCATTCTTACGAAACAATGTGGAAGGCATTCAGACATATTTATAAGGTAGATCTACCAGTTTTTATTTCTACGGATGCCATATTGCATACCGTTCACATGTCTTATGATGCAATTCTGAAAGATATTGAACATTATGTGATCATAGCAAATCTTGGCAGATTACTTCAGGATATGCACAATGAATTAGAGAATATGGAAGCCAAATATGCCGACTTCCCAGAAATGAAACAATCACTGCTCGATTATGATATTTATCTGACTATTGCCAGGCAGCTTCTAAGCGGATATGATATGCCACATCCATATTTTAGTGAAAACCAAGCTGAAATAGAAAAAATAAAAAATTATATTGAAAGTGAAAGTGCTTTCGATTGCAAACTGTTCTCAGATACTCAGAAATCCATTGATTTCAGTCAATTCACTGTTCGAGGCCATTATACCCAATCAAAAGAGCTATCGAATTATTTTCAATCCATGATGTGGCTTGGCAGGATTGAGCTTTATCTTATTGCTCCTGAGAGTGCAGGACCTCAGCAAACACCAGAAGATATTCAACGGCAGATAATTGACGCTCTTCTAATTTATGAAGGAGCCGTATCTTCAGATGCTTATGACGATCTGATGAATCTCGATGCTTTGCTCAAAGCATTCATCGGTGAATCTGATAACGTGCAGCTCCCTCATCTTGGAGAGCTGATGGATGAAATGGGTATAGAATCAGCAGCCGAACTTCTTGACATGAAAAAAGTGATCGCGTTTCAGCAAGCTCTCGCTCAGAAATCGTATGCAGATCAGAAAATATTATCTCAGATATTGTGGGGAGGTCCTGGAGCAAAGGACGATATTAAACCGGCCTCAGCTTTCCTCCTATTTGGGCAGAGATTCATCATTGATTCTTATGTAACTGGCAATGTAGTGCATGACAAAGTAACTGGAAGAATGCTTCCTTCATCGCTCGACGTCTTGTTCACTTTCGGCAATAATGCCGCAAGCGATATTCTGAAGCCGGATCTAAAAGCTTTTGAGGGTGCAGATTACCCCTTGAACCTCGCAGGGTTGCGATATCTTGCAGAATCTTATGAGGATGATTTCTGGAGCTCATCAATTTATAACGGCTGGCTTAGTGCCATTCGTTCGCTAAGCCCTCCGAATGACACTGAACGCAAATTTCTGCCAGAGTTTATGCAGACTGCGGCATGGTGGCAGCAGAAAATGAATACTCAATGTGCCTCATGGGCTCAGCTTCGCCACGACAACCTGCTTTATGCCAAACAGTCATACTCTGGTGGAGTAACTTGTTCATATCCTTATGGCTACGTAGAGCCAATTCCGGAATTCTATAAAGCTGTAAAGGATTATGCAAAAAGTGCTGGAGATAAGATCAATGAACAATTAAATAGTGGTTTAGAGATCAAATCCTATTGGGGCGAAGATTTTACTGAAAGAATAAATGATTATTTCAAAAGATTGTCGAATTACTCAGATACATTACAAATAATTGCAGAAAAAGAATTATCAGGTACTAAATTCACCGATAAAGAAAAGAAGTTCATCAAAACTGTATTTTCAGAAATTGAGCATAATGGTTGTGGTATTACGATAGAATATACTGGCTGGTACTCCAAACTTTTTTATTTCCAACCTGATGATGCAGATAAGATTGATATACTCATCGCCGATATTCATACAGCACCAACTGATGAATTCGGGAATGTAGTTGGTTGGGTAATGCACGTTGGCACTGGTCCGATTAACCTTGCCGTTGTTACTGCCCGCAACTGGGACGGCAAACTATGTACCTTTGCCGGTCCTGTGATGAGCTATTACGAGCATGTCAGCAATGATTTCAAACGTTTGACGGATGAGGAATGGAAGGATGAGGAAATGTACTTATCCGAAAAAAGTATGAGACCGGCGTTCACTGATCTTTATCTAGCAAGAGAAGATGAGTGGGTGAATCCTGATCCCATTTCATTGCCAACCAGATCAACTAATGTTGAAGATAACGACAATGAGCCAATTATTTCACAGGTAAGCAATTATCCTAATCCGTTCGAAGACAACACATATATCAGATTCCAGTTGCCATCAACGGGGAAGACTTATCATCTTAGTATTAATATATTTGATACAGATGGCAAACTAATCAATACAATTTTTAATGGTTCAGCAGCATCAGGAAACAATTATTCTTTAAAATGGGACGCTACTGATGGAAGCGGAAATAAATTGCTATCGGGAGTTTACTTGTATGAAATCAAGATTGATGGTGTAACTCACACAGGTAAGATGTTGCTTACTCGATAATATTTTTTAAAAGATTATATAATCCCTGCTCTTCTTAAAAGATCGGCAGGGATTTTTTATTATACTAAGTAGTTGGTAGTGTTGAATAGTGAAATTTTATTTGATTTTTGTTAATAAAAAGCGTTTTATTCACATACAGTTAGAAATATTTTGATTCAATAATAATTTTGTTTATTTTAACTGCGACGTTTTGCCATAAGTTGTGTTTATTCTAGTATAAAGCAAAATGAATAATTGAAAGGTAAACTCATGAAGTCTATTTACAAACTCTCAGCAACATTAATTTGCATGTTTATTATCGTATCTTCGGCAATCTCTCAGAATATTGATGTAGATGCTTACAAAAAATTCCTTGAAGATAACAAAGGGCTTACTACCGAAGGACTTTTCGAGATGTACCCTCCCGGCATCTATAATTCCCAAGTTACTACTAATGTAAAAGATGCAGCATATTACGAGGATTTTAACACAAAAATTGGCTTCTCCAAGACTGAGAATGATCTTTTAATTAAACATGGCTTTATGGTTTCCGAGAAGCATTCCTACGAGACAATGTGGAAGGGCTTTCGACATATATTTAAGGAAGACCTGCCCGTTTTTATCTCTACCGATGCTATTTTACATTCTGTGCACATGTCTTATGATGCCATACTTAAAGATTTCGAAAATTATGTAATCATTAATAATCTCGGTAGATTACTAATGAATATGCACAAAGAAACTGCGAATTTGGATGTCAAATATGCTGACTTCCCGGAAATGCAAAGGATGCTGAGAGATTACGATGTCTATCTTACTGTTGCTCAGCAGCTTCTAAATGGATATGATTGGCCATATTTTAGTGAAAACCAGGCTGAGATCAATAAAATAATGGGCTATATTGAGAGTGAAAGTGCTTTCGATTGCAAACTGTTCTCAGATACACCAAAATCTATTGACTTCAGCCAATTTACAGTTCGAGGGCATTATACCGATACTGAAGAGCTATCAGATTATTTCAAGAGTATGATGTGGCTTGGCAGAATTGAGCTTTATCTGATAGCACCCGAGAGCGCCGGACCTCAGCAAACTCCCGAAGATATTCAGCGCCAGATGATTGATGCACTACTAATTTATGAAGGGGCTGTATCTTCAGGTGCTTATGACGATCTGATGAAACTTGATAAATTGCTCAAAGCATTTATCGGCGAATCTGATAACGTACAGCTTCCGCACCTTGGCGAGCTGATGGACGAAATGGGGTTGGAATCTGCTGCCGAGCTTTTAGACATGAATAAAGTGGAAGCGTTTCAGGAAGCTCTCGCTCAGAAATCGTATGCAGATCAGAAAATATTATCTCAGATATTGTGGGGAGGTCCCGGAGCAAAAGATCAGATAAAACCTGCCTCTGCTTTCCTGTTGTTTGGACAGAGATTCATCATTGATTCTTATGTTACAGGTAATGTAGTGCATGGCAAAGTAACAGGCAGAATGCTCCCGTCATCTCTCGATGTATTATTCACTTTTGGCAACAATGCTGCAAGCGATATATTGAAGAATGATCTAAAAGCATTTGAAGGAGTAGATTATCCTTTGAATCTTGCTGGCCTTCGCTATCTTGCTGAATCTTACGAGGATGATTTCTGGAGTTCATCTATCTATAACGGCTGGCTTAATGCCATTCGCTCGCTTAGCCCGCCCGATGACACAGAACGCAAATTCCTTCCGGAGTTTATGCAGACAGCTGCATGGTGGCAACAGAAAATGAATACACAGTGTGCTTCCTGGTCTCAGCTTCGCCACGATAATCTGCTTTATGCCAAGCAGTCATATTCTGGTGGGGACCTTTGTGAATATCCCTATGGTTATGTAGAGCCAATCCCGGAATTCTATAAAGCAGTTAAAGATTATGCCCTGAGTGCTGGCGAGAAGATCAAAGAGCAACTGAATAGCGGTCTGGAGATCAAATCTAGCTGGGGAGTCGGGTTTGAGTTTATAATTGAAGATTATTTTAGCAGATTGTCAAATTATTCCGATACATTATTAACTATTTCAGAAAAAGAATTAACCGGGGCTTCCCTAACCGATAAAGAGAAAAAATTCATCAAGACAGTCTTTTCAGAGTATGAGCACTGGGGTTGTGTTTTAGAAATAGAATTTACAGGTTGGTATTCCAAACTCTTTTACTTCCAGAAAGAAGATGCAGATAAGATAGACCTGCTCGTAGCCGATATTCATACTGCTCCAACAGATGAATTTGGAAATCCTGTCGGCTGGGTAATGCACGTGGGAACTGGTCCGATAAACCTCGCCGTAGTAACTGCCCGCAACTGGGATGGTGAATTATGCACATTTGCCGGTCCTGTGATGAGTTACTATGAGCACGTAACCACTGACTACAAACGCCTCACCGACGAAGAATGGGAAGATTATAAAATGTATCTTTCCGATAAAAGTATGCGTCCTGCTTTCACTGATCTTTATCTGGCAAGGGAAGATGATTGGGTAAATCCTGATCCAGTTTCTTTACCGACAAGATCAACAAGCGTTGAAGACAATGATACTGAACCAACAATTTTGCAGGTAAGCAATTTCCCGAACCCATTTGATAATCATACTTATATCAAGTTTCAGTTGCCTTCTACAGGAAGATCATACATGCTTACTGTAAATATCTATGACACAGACGGAAAATTGATAAATATTATCTACAATGGCTCAGCACCCTCAGGCAACAACTATTCTCTGAAATGGGATGGTACTGACCTAAGCGGCAAAAAAGTGCTTTCCGGTGTTTACTTGTATGAAATCAAGATTGATGGTGTAACTCATACTGGGAAGATGTTGCTCACGCGATAAATGTTTTTGATAGTTTATAATATCCCTGCTTATCTGAAAGGACTGGCAGGGATTTTTTTTAAATACTGAGTAGTTGGTAGTGTTGAATAGAGATTATCATAATACAATAGAAAAACCAAGAGAAATCAACGATATTCCAACTTTTCTATAATTAGTGGATAACAACTATATGGATATATATCAATGGCAAATTTCTCATTTTGGAGTGCTGGGGGGGATATATATTTCGGTTTTACAATAGCATTGAGAATTGTTACCAATATGAATTCGAATTGTGATATAAGCTCATTACCCGACTATCTTCTATGCAAGTGTCCTCAATTTTTTGTAAATTTGATATTTTGAAAACATAAAGATAGGTTATTGTTTGATACTTTTTGTAGAGACAGTGACTAAATAAAAAACTGTATGACAAAAAGAATTGTATTTATAGATTTGATGAGGGCTTATGCCATTCTTATGATGGTGCAGGGGCACCTTGTAGATGCTTTGCTTGATCCCATTTATCGTGATAGTAGTATTATGGGCTATTATATATGGAATTTCATGCGAGGCATTAATGCTCCGATCTTCTTTTTCGCATCTGGCTCTATTTTTATTTATCTACTAATGCGTCAGGAAAAAGATGGTTTGGGTATTCATAATCCTAGAGTAAAAAAGGGATTCAAAAGAACATTGATGTTGCTTGGTTTAGGATATTTGCTTCAGATTAGCCCTGGTATGTTCAATTTTTTTAGAACATGGGATACTCAATATCTTCAATGGTTCTTTGCTGTGCATGTTTTGCACGTAATAGGAATTGCAATTCTTTTACTTGTTATCTTTTATTTAATAGCAAGGAAATTAAAAATCAATATAGGTATTACTTATTTTATTCTCGGCAATCTAATCTTTCTTATCTATCCTGATGTAGTTAGCTATGATTGGAATTCTGTTCTGCCATTTCCTCTTGCTAATTTTTTAACTAAGCAGAATATGTCTGTTTTTACAGTTATCCCATGGGCAGGATTTTCAATGTTAGGTGGATCGTTTGGGTATTTAATCTTCAAGCGAGATAGTTTATACACAAGTTATTTGTTTTTAATAATAGTAATAATACTTGGTTTTATGTTCCAACATTTCTCAGGTTATTTACTATTTATAACTTATAAAGCATTTTCGTGGGATAATTTATTATATCTCGGCAATCACAATTTCCTATATTTCCGTTTGGGACAGGTATTGATTATAACTGGTATATTGGGATTAATCGCCAGATCTATTAATATTCATAAGATCATAACAACGATAGGAAGCGAGACTTTATCAATATATTTTGCACATAATGTAGTCATTTATGGATCACTTACAACATTTGGTTTAGCCCAATCTTATGGAAAAATGCTCAGTCCTTTGGAATGCGTTTTACTAGCGATAATCGTCGTAGCAATGATGATAGCCGTAGCATATTATGCAAAAAGTATCAGAACTATAATTAAAAAATATATTCCATTATTTAGGAAATAATACTTATTTTACAGCAAAAATATTTTCAGGCATAAATGGATGAGTGCCCTCAATTACTTCTACTCCCGATTTGGCTTTAATCTTATTGACCAAAACTTCTTTATGTGGGCAATGATCTAAAATGCAGGGAGCAATATGGATTTTCGTGGGCTTTTCGTTCAAATGTACATTCCATAAATTAAGCTGAGCCAACCTTGTTACAATAGAAGCTCCCGGGCAGTCGCCACAATTAAGTATGCCAATAAGTTCAGCATCTGTTCCTTTATATCTTTCAAACTCACCTACTCCTCGATTGAAACCAACCATACATCTTGAACAGCCGATGCACACATCGTTCATCGTGTGTTTGCAACCAATAATTAGTACTTTTTCCATCTTATTTCCGATTCAGTTTTTAATAGATTTAAAATCAATATACAATGAAAGTAAGAAAATTAATTCACATAGAAAATTAAAATTATTTAAGGTAGTGATCAGTTATGACTTATTATGCTTTAATTAATCAAATGTCAATACATTCAACTGCTGTAAGAGCCATAGAATTCAGCTCGAGAGCTACGAGTTTTCCAAGCCCATTATGTTTATTGTGATAAACACATCCACCATCCAGCATAATCTTGTCAGTGTTCAGAGTTTGTCGTATGCGGTTCAAAGGCAGAGGAGTGTGGCCACAAACTATTTTCCTATTCTTGATTTTCGAAATATCAACATTTTCATCACGTATCCATAGCATTGCATTGGTGTCAGATAGTGGATCGGGAGTGTTGAAGTTCAATCCTGCATGAACAATTATGAAGTCATCTAACTCAAAGTAATAATGTAAAGTATTTAAAAAATTCACGTATTTTGATTTTAATTGACTACTGCTACTTATTCCAAAACTTTTTAGCGTTTGATAGCTTCCGTTGTAAGCCCAAATACTTTCGTTCGCTGATGATTCTAATGCATCGAGAAGAAGCTTTTCGTGATTGCCCATCAAGCAATGAACTGAGTATCCTGATTCTTGCATTAGCATAATGTAATCAATTACTGCTTTACTATCAGGACCACGGTCTATGTAATCGCCAAGCAAAAAAATCTCGTCTGCCTTTGTGATATGTAATGCATCTTGAATCATTTTTTTTAGTGTGTTGATGCAACCGTGTATATCGCCAATAACGTATCGTTTTCTATTAAAATTAGACATAAATTCTATGAATTTTATTTAATGAAAATATTGATGAATTAAGTTGCTAAATATACTAAATAATTTGCTCAAATACTAAAAACAATATTATTTGACTTAGCTAAAAAATTTCATTGATACATAAATAATTGTTAAATTTGTTATCTGGATATAAAATAGTATCCGGTTTTTTATGATTTACATTAAGTGAGATTATTTATATGGCTAAGAATTCAACAACTAAAAAAGCAACAACAAAAGCTAAATCAAAAGACAAAGCTTTGTTTGGCGATAAGGATATCGTAGGAAAGATACTAAATGAATATACAAAACCTCGAAAAGTAAAAGTAGCATACGAGGGCAAAGAGCGAGATATAGTTCTTAACTGTCCTTTTGATGGACGTAAATTTACTCGTGAAACCATGATGGCATGGTACAAAGAAATACATCTTGGCAGGAAGCTGGATGATAAAGCTGGGCTTTATGTCAAAATGGCTAAGGGTTGGTCATATCACGCACCATTTGGAGGCCATGATGGGATTCAGCTTGCTATGGGTAAGATATTCAGGAAAGGTAAGGATTTTCTTTTCCCGTACTATAGAGATATGCTAACTTCTTTATCTGCAGGCATTTCAGTTTACGAATTGCTTTTGAACGGATTAAGCAAGGAAGATGATGTAGCCGGAGGTGGCAGACACATGAGTAACCACTTTGCTAAACCAGAAATAAATATAGAGAACGTTTCTTCCTGTACTGGTAATCATTCCCAGCATGCCGCTGGGGTTGCCCGTGCAATTAAAAAATATGGAGGAGATGAAATAGCTATTTATTCAAGTGGAGAATCTGCATGTAGCGAAGGATATTTCTGGGAAGCAATAAACTGTGCTACATTAGAGAAACTACCCATAATATTCGTTATTCAAAATAATAAATACGGGATATCTGTACCAATTTACGAGCAGACTGCAAATGCTCAGGTATCCGATAACTATAAGGGTATGAAGAATTTAATGATCTTTAACTGCAATGGTCGTTGCCCTTTCAATTCCTTCAATACATTAGTCGAAGCACGCGAGTATGTTCAATCTGGTAGGGGACCGGCTATGGTTCATGCTGATTGCGACAGGATTGGGGCTCATTCTAATTCTGATCCTCATAAACTTTATAGGACTAAAGAAGAAATTGAAGATGCTAACAGCCGCGATCCATTCCTACAGCTTCGTTTTACTTATCTCGACGCTGGGATAGCCACCGAAGAAGAATTAATTGCTATTGAAAAGGAGAATAAAGATTATATAAACGAAATGGTTGATAAAGCTGAAGAAGCTCCCGATGCCGACGGCAAAAGCTGGAGTGAATTTATTATTCCTGCACCTTATTTCGGAAAAGATAATTTCAATGAGATTAAGAATAATTACGAAGGCGATGTGATTACCTATCGAGAAGGCATTAATAATGGCTTAAAAGAGGAATTCCGTCGTAATGAAAATACATTTCTTTGGGGTCAGGATGTTGCTTCTAAAGATAAACAGGGAGTTTTCAATGTATGCAAGGGTATGCTTGATGAATTTGGAAACGATAGAGTGTTCAATGCACCAATCGCAGAGAACAATATCGTCGGTACTGCAAATGGCTTTTCTCGCTTTCGTGATGATATTTGGGTAGTAATTGAAGGTGCTGAGTTCGCTGATTATTTCTGGCCTGCAATGGATCAACTTGTCGAGCATTCACATGAATATTGGAGAACTAAGGGGCAGTTTGCTCCTAATGTTGTTATACGTCTCGCAAGTGGTGGTTATATCCAAGGAGGTTTATATCATTCGCAGAACCTGGAGGGAACATTTACTACATTGCCTGGAATTAGAGTCGTAAGCCCGGCGTTTGCTGATGATGCTCTTGGTATGATGCGCAATTCAATGAGATCAAAAGGTGTTACGATGTATCTCGAGCCGAAGTTCCTGTATAATTTTAAGCAGGCATCAACTGCTATACCACCTGATGATTATGTAGTACCTTTTGGTAAAGCTCGCATAAGAAGAGAAGGCACAGATGTTTCCGTTATTTCTTATGGGTCGGGTGTCCATTTGAGCTTGATAGCTGCAAAACAGCTTGAATCCGAAGGTATTTCCGTAGAGATATTGGATTTACGTTCATTAGTACCATGGGATAAAGAAATGGTATTTGAAACAGTAAAGAAAACCAACAGAGTAGTAGTGGTTCACGAGGATAAAAAGGTCGGGGGGTTTGGAGGAGAGATAAGCTCGACTATAGCAGAGGAATGTTTCAATTATTTAGATGCCCCAGTTTTTAGGGCATGCTCGAAGGATAGCCCAGTTGGATTTGCCAAGAACTATGAAGATGAGATTTTGCTGAAGCCGGAAGATGTATCAGAAGCGATAATGAAGGCATATAAATTCTGAAAAAGTGTCAGAAAAGTGTGCAATTAGACTTACAGTGTGGAAATTTTTTGGGAAAGTGATAATTTGCTTAATAAGTGTCAGGATAATTCCACACTGTTAAGAAATAGACACAAGAAAAAATAATATTTTGTTATAATATATAAAGAAGATTGAATTCTAATTATTATTCATAATAATTAATTGGAAATTCGATAGAGTTCTTATATATTTGTTGGCAATATTTTTTACAAAGTTGCGCCCGTAGCTCAACTTGGATAGAGTGTTGGATTCCGGATCCAAAGGTTGAGGGTTCGAGTCCCTTCGGGCGTGCTAAATGTATTAGTTATAACTTAGATAGACAAAGGAATATGAAAGAGAACAAAAGCATTAAAAAAACGATACCTGTGGAAAGATACGAACCGGAACAGGACAATCTGATTACAAAAGCACAAGAGTTAATTGATAAAAAAGGTAAAGTGATCTTAATAGTATCCGTAGTGGTCATAGCTTTAACCGCTGCTTTGTTCTATTATAGGTCTGTTTCAGCAGATGCGGCAATTGAGAACAAGGAAAAAGCAGCCACTGCAATATCACGCGTTATGCCCTTTATTCAGCAACAGCAGTTTCAAAGAGCATTAGACGGAGACGCCAGCATACAGATAAGAGGCGAGCAAATCATTGGTTTGGTTGATATTGTGAAGAAATACGATGGTACAGACCAGGCATATCTCGCTGCATTTTACGCTGGGGATGCATATTTGAAAATGAACGATCCTGAGAATGCTGAGAAGTATTTCGAAATAGCTCTCAACTCTGGATCAGAGGTAGTGATAGAGGGTGCATACAGTGGGCTTGGTAGAATCTTTGAAATGAAAGGAAATCTTCCAAAAGCGGCTGAAATGTATGAAAAAGCGGCAAGTAGTTCCAGTATGGATAGTTCAAAAGAAAAGTTTTTGATCTATGCTGCTGCTGCATTCGAAAAAGCTGGCGATTCAGATAAAGCCGGCGAAGTGTATAAAGAAATTCTCAGTATGGGAAAAAGCAAGTATGAAAGTATGGCTAAATCAGGGCTTCTGCGTCTTGGCATGAAAATTGACTAAGAAGATTTGGCTATTGCCATTGCTGTATTATTTTTTAGATTCAGTATAAATAAATTAGAAATATGAAGATTTCATTAATAAATATTTTTATATGTAATATTAATTTTTAAAACGGAGGTTTTATGCGTCGTTTGTTTCGTTTGAGTTTATTCGTTGCTTTACTTGGAGTCATGGCTCTAAGTGTAAGTAATGCACAAAAACCGCAGGCTACCGTCTCCGGCCGAGTGGGCCAGGAAGAGGTACGAATTTTTGTAAAGGACTCTGTCTATATTATTGACAGACAGTACACAATCGCAGGTACTCTTATCATTGAACCGGGGACGGAAATTCATTTCTATCCTAACGGTAGATTGATAGACTCTGTCGGTGGTAGAATCATTGCTGATGGATTTGCAAATGCTTGGTACAATCAGAATCCATACAGGGCTAATGGTACCAGGATCAATCCTATCGCTCCAAATTCAGGTTTTAGCGGATATGCTGATCTGGATTATTTTACTTATACCGGTTGGTATGACGAAGATGGAGATGAAGAAGCTGAATTGCAAAGAACTATCTATGTTGATACAGAGAGAGATCTTACAGTACACGAGGATAAATACAATTATGTATTTAACGTAATGCTCGATAAAGAGAATCGTTCGGTTCACAATCTTCGCTATGATGGAGAAATTGGCTATCCAAATCCAGAATATGCCGAAGTTATTACTTTCGAAGAAGCTATTATGTTTTATGTAGCTAGATTGAATATTGATCCAGATTTAGACAACAGAATCAATATTAATCCTTGGAGAAGATTGAATGACAGAGACGTTAATGTAGAACCAGCACAGATCAAATTTATTGGTCAGCCATTTAACGTTTCCAGAGAATGGGGACATATCATTGTCCTACCAGGTGCAAGAGCAGCTTTCTTCAGAAACTGTTTGTTTGATGGTTTCCGCAAGGATACAACAGTTGATCGCATTCCATTATATGCAGATGCTCCAGCTGGAACTGATCTTAATATGCTAAATACCGCAATGCGCCATTATACAAATGGTAGTGGTGGTGCTATTACTACTTTCTCTTCAAGAACATGGTTGCTTGATGTAGAATTTACAAATAACATGGCACGTTACAGAGGTGGTGCTTTGCAGATTTTACAAGCGCCTCAGGTATTTCCTAAAAATATTCCTCTTGATAATATTGGCTATTATCCAAATGATAAAAACCCAAATATTACAGAAAGATTTGGACAGTGGTCTAGCATTAATTCTCAGCATGGAATTCCAAGAATTGACTTGCTCGATGAATCATGGTATGAGCCAATGACTGATGCTGTTCGCCAAGCTTATGACGATGGTCGCATAGCAGTTTACTTAGGTCGTATGCGTAACATGAAATTCACAGGCAACTCAGTTGATCTGTCAAAAGTCAAATCAAAAATGATGAATGGCGTGCCTTTTGTTTATCACGATTACGATGAACCTGCTCATTTCCCACAGCAATATGGTAACTGGGCAATGGGTGGTGCTATCTTTATTGAAGGATCACCAGCTTCAGAAGAAAGACAAATGGAAGTTGGCTTCGGTGTTAACCACTCTATTAATGTATATACAAATCGTGAAAACCTTAATGCAGGTATGATTACCTTCCCCGAAGGAGATACTTTCGTAGCAAATGGAAACTCAGCAAATAACTATCAGAGTTCAATGAACAGTTATGGTGCTCGTGGTGGTGCTATTTATGTAGGTAAATACACATCATTGATCATTTCTGGTGAGTTCATCTCTAACGAAACTTATTCAAAATTCCTTCAAAATCCTGAAAATGGTTCAAACAGTGGCTACTACTCAATGGGTGGTGCTATCTTTACAGAAAATACTTTTGGACGTCTCCAAGTACGTGGCGGTCCCGAAAGAGATTTAATTGACAATAATACATTATTCCGTAATAATAAAGCAGGTGCCGGTGGAGCTATCTTCGTTGATGGCAATACTGATCCACACATGTCTCCGCTAATAGGTGGTTCCGATAATACTGCCAATACGAGAGATTATGGTTATAATATTTTATTTGAAAATAATTATGCATCAAGCTTTGGTGGTGCTGTATTTACAAAGAGAAACTTCAGTATCAATGGCGCTGGTGGTGTTATTGACGAAGCACTTCTTGGTTATGGTGGATTTTATCCAGTTAAATTCTACAACAATGCCTCTGGTTTCTCCGGTGGTGCTGTTCATGTAGCAATTCCAAATGCTGTACCTCCACTTCCAGCATTCCAAAGAGAGATACAAATGGTACGTGCCGAATTTGTTGGTAACGTAGTTGGCGAAAATGTATTAGATATAAGCATACCCGATATACGCGGTGGTGGTGCTTTCTATACATTGAATGGTGATCTTAATATGGTAAAAGCTGTGGAATTCAGAGGAAACAAAGTATATAACGGTAACGGTGGTGCTGTTGCTATGATTCATCCACAGACTTCTTCAAAACGTTTCTTCTTATCAGATCTCGATCATGTATATTTCGATTGGGAAACAATGGTAGCTGATGGCTTCTATTCTGTAAATGGTCCATTCATTTTCGATGAAGAATATGAATACCCGGCAGATCAGAGAATGCTTACCAGATTCCTCGACAATGAGATTATCCTTGACCCAGAAGTTATGGAATCACAAAGTGGTACCGGTACTACACAAATTGGTCAGGGAACAGTTGGCCAATCATCACAACTATTAGCAACTACATGGTTAGATCAAAATACTGGTTTTGCCGTCGGTCTAAATGGTACAATCGTAAGATTGACAAACGGTGGTGTTAATTGGGAATATATGAATTGGAATTTCCAATACAGATTAAATGATATTTACTTCCCAACATATAATGTTGGTATTATTGTTGGCGATAGAGGTATCATCTTAAGAACAACAAATAGTGGTCAAAGCTGGTATGAAGTCAGACCTCCAGTTGAGACATTATCCTTAAATGCTGTTAACTTTATTGGTTCTTCAATAGGTTATGCCGTTGGAGATAACGGTAGAGTATTGAAAACTATTGATGCTGGTGAAACCTGGTTTGATCCGGTAGTTCAAGCATCAACAATTAGCGATTTACTTAGTGTTTATTTCAATGATAGTGATTTTGGTTTTGCCGTTGGCGAAAGAGGTACTGTTATCTATACTTATGACGGTGGCGAAACATGGGAAGTTATAAATGCAAATACTTTTGCTGATCTAAATGATATTTACTTTACAGATATGATGAATGGTTACATCGTAGGCGATTTTGGCGTTATCCTTCATTCAGATGATGGTGGATTCGCATGGCTCGAAAAAGACGTAGTAACTAATGAATCTTTCAATGCAGTTCATTTTACAGATTTAGATCAAGGTTACGCAGTAGGTGATTTTGGTGTTATCTACAAACTTACAGTTGACAACGGTGATCTTAATATTGAAGAATTACTATCAAATACAAGCTTTAGCTTGGCAGATGTATTCTTCCCAGGTAATACAACTGGTTTTGCTGTTGGCGATTATGGTATCATAATTGGTACAAATGATGGTGGTGATACATGGTATGATGTTATTCCTGCCGACTTGAGTGAAATTGATGTAGTTCGCTATCATCCAGAGATCAGATTACCAGAAAACGGTATTGGTCTTGGTGGTGCTATATATATATTGGATAGTGTAACAGTAAATAGAATTGGTCGTACAGATACAATTGCTTTCAATCGTGTAAGAATTCAGAATAATAAATCCTACACAGGTGCTGCAATTTATTCAGACAACTATGATCTTAAACTTTTATTCGATCGCTCATTGATTACAGGCAACGAAGCTTATTCTGAAATTGGCTTAGAGCAAAACGTAATCGAAGGTCCTGCTGTAAAAGAACAGGGTAGCGATGATATAGTTATTAACCCAGCATCAAGCGATCTTGCTGGCGCAATTATTTATGGCGAAATTCAGGGTCCTCTTCCTTCTTATATGTATCCTGAAGCAGCAAACTCAATCTACGATAACCATGCAAGATTTTTAATCAGATTACCTGATGCACCAAATACTAAAGGTGTACTTGCTGGTACAACTGGTATTGGATTTGGTGGTACTGATACTTTAAGAGGTAATTATTGGGGACGTACAGAAGCTGATATCAATCTTAGTCTTGAAAACTTCCAAGGTTATCAAGCCGGTATTCAGCCAACATTCTATGTAGATGTAGATAACGAAAGACATCTCGACTATGTATTCTTCGAATATGATGCTCAGGCAGATGCTCCAAATCTACAGGGTCCATTTGAATACTTCGGAACAAAACAATCATTTGATAATTTCATGAGACCTTATGAACAAATCATTGGGTTCAGTTATCAGCCAATTCCATTGACGAATGGTGTTGATCAGAATACAGTAGGCGATGGAAGCATTCCAGAAAAAGTTTTAATGTCTGGTTGGTGCTATGATATTTATGATAAACACACAGATATTAAGACAGCCGATTTCGCAAATCGTCGCTTAAGTCCAATCGAAGATTTTGCTGTAGGTATTCCTCCAGTACTAAGAATGTTTGAAGACGAGACACAACCATCTTATGGTAAATATGTAAAACGTTGGGTAAGAGATCCTCTACAAGCAACTGATGGTATACTTGAAGGTTTGCAGATGGAGTGGATGGCAAACGAAGAAGGTGACTTCTCACATCCAGTTGGATATCCATTATTTATCGAAACTCAAGTGAATTATGAAGGTCTCGTAGAAAGAAGCAACCACGACGAAAGATTACTAAACGAAACAGTATTCTTTGTAATTAATGAAACAACTGGTGATTATATAAGGGTAAATCTAAAACAAAATGGCGAAGATGCTCCTGAAAGAGAATTCTTCTCTGGTAGAGTTGAGTTAGTGCCTGATCTTACACATAGAAATCCTAATACAATATTACGCCGTTCCGCAGAAGGTTTATACAATCTTGGTACAGGTAGTTATCTGTTACAACAACTTTATAGAGATCCTTATATTGAAGATCTTTCCGTAATGCGTGGCAGAAAATATTATGGCGATCAAGTAAATGGTTTTGCTGGTATCAATAATCTATTTAGCAACAGACCAGCAATGCCTGCTTCAAATGATGGCAAAGCAACATTCTTTGCTGGTGAAAAATATCGCGCCCTTCCAGTTAAGGTCGGTGATGTAGTAAGAGTTGTATCAAGAACTATTCTTTGGACAGATGGTGTTGATGCTGCTTACGAAGGCGGTATCTCTTTCACAATCGAAGAATCTACAGAACCACCAGTCTTTACAGGTGATATTCATTCATTGCAGACTGATACTTTGATAGTAACACGTAATTCAGAATATCCATGGGAAGATGGTTACGAAGATAAACCAATCCTTGAATTACTTAACAAAGTATTCGTTACAGAAGATAGAGATTATCCTCAACCAAATGGTACATATTCAAATCTTAGTGATAAAGCAGGAAGAGATTCCATTCTCGCAGTAACAGCTGTTGATATCAATGGCTATTATGATCCTGCATCATTTGACAGTCCTGATGATTATTCAAGATTGACATATCATTGGTGGATTGATGCCGACGCTGGTGCAAGAAGATGGATGACAAGTAAATTAGTTCCTGCTAGCAGTAACCAAAGCAATCCAAAAGACGGTGCATTAGGTTATATGCTATTCCAAGGGCAACCAATTAATCCTTACGTTGTACCTGGCGGCGAGCAAGTTCATGTATATGCACAGAACTGGCCACCTCACTACAGAACAGTTGATTGGTTAAGACAACAAGGGTTTACAGAAGAAGAAATTGCAAAATATATCTATTTATTTAGCCCTTACCTCCATGCCAATTCCTATGATCTTGGCGAGAACAATACAAGAGCACGTTACTTACAGCAAGATACTGTTGACTTTGGTAGAAACCACATGTCAAAATATCAATTTACATTATTTGTTGTAGAAACATTGCCAAACTTCCTCTTCCCGAATACAATTCTTGGTGAATTCAAGAAATTGAACGAGGATAATACAATTGAAGAAGTAGATTATGAGCCAAGTCTCTTTACATGCGATAGAACTTTAGATAACAAAGTAAAAGCTAACTTGACAGATAAACTTAGAATGCAGGTTGACTTTAATACTGATGATGAGATTGAAGATGCTAATGCATGGGCTGATTGGGACTTCCGCTATGGTAAGACAGCTTATGGCTTTATGAACGTAGCTCGCAGAATTTATGATGGTGATAATGATGATATCGTTATTGACACTACATTCTATGATGGTGATGGCGACGGTCTCGATGATGATGTAGTAATTACTCAGACAAGACCAAATTGGATGGCAAACGATTATCTTTATGTCTATGGCGATGATGATAATACAGATCCTCTCGGTGCAGATTTTACTGCTTTTGGTAAACTTAACATTAGAGTTGATCGTAACGAAGCTATTGATTTACTAACACCAGAGTATCAGTTTAATGGTAACTTGAATACAGATACAGTATTTACTGTTGTTGCAAATGATGGTCATGGTGGAATTAATTTCCTTGATGTTCCTGTATTTATCAACGTACAGCCGACCATTTTAACAAACTCATTGCCAAATGCTACCGAAGGTCAGGAATACAATATGTTCCCAATTCCAGGTGGAGCAATGACTGATTCACTTAAAATGATTAAGGTTTATGATCCAAACTTCGAGCAATCTCATGAATTTGAATTGATTTATGCTGATTATCCAGAAGATGAAATTCCAATTGATCCTTGCTACGAAGAAGCAGGAACTTATGACCTTACTGGTTTGAAAACAACACCAGACTGGCTAATGATTAATCCTGTATCAGGTCTTCTTTACGGAAAACCAAATGTTAAGGATGCTCCAAAAACAGAGCAGATAACTGTAGTAGTATGGGATATAATTGATGGTGAAAGACAGCTTCCACATCTTAAGACATTAACTCTTAATGTTGATGCTGTAAATCATCCACCATATCTTGACAAGATTCCTACTGTAATTTGTATTGAAAAGGGTAGTGAATACTCCGATACATTATCTTATGGTGATATTGATTTACTTAGAGATTCAGATCCAGAGGAACTGATTATCAGAGCTTATGATAACGAAGGTAGAGAACTTCTTCCTCCACAATGGATTATTGAGCCAAATACAATCGAAGGTCCATTAACAGAAGAAGAAATTGAAGATCTTAAGTTTGTTATCAGAACAGATGACTTCCAGTTAGATGAAGATCCAAATGATAATAGAACTACTATTACTATTATTATTGAAGATAAAGCTGGCGAACAGTCAATTCCTTACGAATTGAAAATTAAAATCTCTGAATCCACATTATGGGCTTGCAGTGTAATTGTAGAAAACACTTACCCAGGTAACTTACCAGGTGATGGTATGAGTGCATGGCAAGAGCTTGAATTTGGTTCAGCACCTCAATTATCATTACCTACAACTGGTGATGGTACAGATAGAAACGATCTTGGTATTCTTGATGCACAATTCTGCGAATATGAACTTCCTCCAATACCAGAAGAAGATATATTCGACGCTAGATGGACTGTACCAACAACAAATGGTATCCATAGAAATATTTATCCAGTTGCTTCTGATAATCCTGGTGAATATACATATAGAGCAAGAGTTCAAGCTGGTGGTGAAGTTGGAAATACTGCAATTTATTACCCAATTGTAATTTCATGGGATATGACTTGCATACCTGACACTTTGAATAATAGTGCAAATCCAACTGGTGGAACTTGGTGGTTACGCGATCCTTACACAAAGGGTAATATCTTTAGTGTAAATATGACCTCCGGAGCACATTCAGTTTCTTCTTCCTCAGCTCAAGTTAATATTGATGGGGACAAAGTAACAATACTTATCCTTGATGATAACATTGATGGATTCCATATTGTTTATGATTGGATAAGCCCAGTTAATGAATTACCAACTACTGGCTTAACAACTGGTATAATCAGTGCATCACCTAACCCAGTAACTGAAGAGACAAATATATTCTTTAATGTCAACATAGCAGGTAATGTTAATATTGATATTATTGATCAGCTTGGCAACGTAGTCGCAAATGTTGCAAACAGCCAATACTCAGCTGGCGAACACATGATTTCATGGAAGCCAGTAGGATATAATGGAAGCTTACTTTCTAATGGAACATATACTGTTCGTATGGTAAGTGGCGCTATTACTTCAACATATAAATTGGTTGTAATTAGATAATATTCAATAGGCATAGCTCATTATGAGCTATGCCAATATTAAATAAGAAACAGATATTATTTTAAATAAATTGGAGATATTAAAAATGAGAAAACTTCTAATTTTTGCGATGGGAATTGCCTTTCTCTTAGGGTTAGCATTGCCAACGCCTCAATTAAAAGCACAAGTTTATGGTGATTTCGACATGGTTACCCTAGCTCAGGGATCCCCTTATGTGGAATTGTCGGATGCCAACGTAATTGATGCTTATGACTTCAAAATGTACCCACAGTGGGAAACAGACAGAGACGATGGATATTACAGAGTAGATATTGGATTTGATTACAAATTCAACGGTGAAATATACAGACAGGTTTATATTTGTGTGAATGGTTTTATTACTTTCTCTAATCCTCCTTATATTAGAGCAAAGAATCCAAATGCACTTTTTGACGAAAACAGTTCATATCCAATTAATGTAATTGCTCCTTTCTGGGGTGACCATTATTTGAGAACTGATCAAGACAATGCTACATTTCCTCCATTTCCTGCAGCGAATCATTGGATGCCATCTGAGATTTCTTATAAAACAGAAGATGGTGTATTCACTGTTCAATGGAAAGATCTTAACATTATGAATAAAGCAATTACATCAAGTGTTGCTAACTTCCAGGTAAAACTTTATCAAAGTGAAGATCCATTATCAAACCAAGGTGATATAGAGTTTTGCTATGGAACTACACGTGGTAACTTAGAAACAGCTGAGCAAATTGTTGTTGTTCAAGGTGCTTCTGTAGGTATCAAAGGCGAATTTGATGACTTTATGAATGGTTTAATGTTCGATAACAATTCTTATGAACAAAGAAAAAACAAGCTTCTAAATTATCAGTGGCCTCCTTCAACTGGTACTGACAAACGCGTACTTTACAGAGCATTGAACACTTATGATGTTGATGATTGGTGGGGTGATGGCGATGTTGATTTCTCTAAAGGTACTGGTAAAAAACATGATGGTATGAAGCAAAATCGCTATGTTACAGTTAATGATGCACGCTTAATTATGCGTTCAGTCGTAAACCGCCAGCCACTCGATAGTGCAAGAGGTCGTTCTGCATATCATGGAGACGTTAATCATAATGGTCGTTACTATTATAGTTTAGTTGGTCAGGATGAAAATGGCGAAGCAATGTATGAGAGAATTGATATTTATTGGAGAGATGAGTTTATTGGTGATAATTTACCAAAAGACATCAACACTATTAAAAAAGTTTTCTTCCAAGCTAATGAATACGATGCAGCTATGTTACTTATGTATATGGGTTGCAAAATACCACAACTACCATGGATTCATGATATTATAATCAATACTGGCAAAGTTGGTGCTTATGCTGAGAATGCTGAAGCTATTACACTTGGAACGCCAGTTGAGGTTTCTGATAATATTTATAAAATGCCTGTTTTCATAGCCAATGATTTAGATGGTGCCTTAGGTCTTAAGTTTAATATCAATGCATTTATCGAAGAAATCGTTTCTGAGAATGAAAATGCTGATGTTCTTATTGATTATGATAAGGATTTAGCTGTAATATCCGGTGCCGGACAATTTACAACTGAAACACCATTGTTCTATATCACATTCAATTCATCAAATGATGCAATTGCACTTTCTGGTATAAGAATGAATGATCGCAACTATGACGATATTGGTTTGAATTTAACAACAGTTGAAAACAATGAGCCAATCTTTGAGGTAATGAATCAGAATTATCCAAATCCTGTAGTGAATAATACAAGTATTATGCTAAATGTCCAACAAGAAGGCAACTATACTTTAACCGTATATGATGCACTTGGTAATGTAGTTAATACTTTATTGAATGATTATTTACTGGCTGGCCAACAGCTTAATGTAGAATGGGATGCCACAGATGAGCTTGGTAATAAAGTTCAATCTGGCGTCTATGTCTATAAATTAAGTGGTAATAACACAACTATTTCTAAGAAAATGATTGTTAATAAGTAAAATAATGATCAAATCTATTAGACATATTGCTTTTTTCTGGCTGCTGCTTATATGCGGCAGCCAGCTAATGGCATCCGATGGGGATACTGCTTTTCTTCGCAACACTCGTAAGATAGATGTTTGCGATGATGCTAAGAAAAGCGTTATCATTACGTTGGATATTGGTGAAATCAGTAAAGCTGATTCCCTTTATGGCTATAATTTCAGAATTGATTATGATAACGAAAAGATTGATTTTCATACTTTTTTGGATTTGAATACTTTGACACAAAATTTCCAATATAAAGGCGCAAACTTCTTTAATAGCGAGGGATATCTGGAAGGATATGCTGTTAATTTAACTGGTACACCTGTGTCTGGCAACAAACCTTTGTTCGGATTGTTTGGTGATTATATTGGTGATTGCCATGACACTACTTATATAACTGTTAATTATCTTGATTTTACTGACGAATTTGTTAGAAAGTATGAAGTTTTTATAGATGCAGAAGTAATTGCATCTGTAGAAGATAAAGAAGATAGGTTTCTAAAAGCTGCGTTTGAAGTAGATACAGTAAGTAGTTTTAATGATGAACTTAAAGCTGAAGCTTTGATAATGTTAGAGACGAACCCTGGACTAAGATTAGAATCTGCTATGTTCGAAATGTCTGTTACAAATTCTGAGCTTTATCAATTGGAAACAGTATCATCAATCTCAGAGGATGTTTTTATTAATGATGTTGTTAATGAAGATAATGTATTAAAATTCAGAGCATTTTTTAATGAGTCTTTTGAAACTCAGTTAGCATTTAAAGCTGAGCTAAAGCAATTAGACAAAACTTTTGAAACAGCAGACTTAGTTTGCAATATCATAAGTGTTAATGAATGTTCATGTATAACTAGACTTTTTAACGATAATGCAGTTGTTAAAGGAGTTGAAGAAGATACTTCAACAAGTGTAGTTGATTTTTTTGAAAAAGGTATTAATAGCTATTATGATAAAAACAATGAGGTTTTTATTTATGAAACAGAAAGTATTGGTATTGATTTTATAGAAATATATAATTTGAACGGAAATTTGTTAGATGTAAATAACAAATTATTGAATAGAGCTGTTATTGATGTATCCAATTATTCAATTGGTACTTATATTTTAAGATCACAGCTTATGAATAGGAAACAATATATTAAAGTATTAATAAAATATTAATTTATAACGTTTAATTTTAATTGGAGGTTTTTATGAAGTATAACCTTTTACGTCGCAAGAGCAATTTGTTGCTGATTGCAGCGGTACTCGTTTTTGGATTTGTTCTTAATTCGACACCTGCAAGCAGCCAGTTACCCCACGTTCCAGTATTATCGCTAACAGGTGCTGGCGATGGATGGAGCGATCAATGGTATCCTGATGGAAGAATCAGAGTACCCGCATCGCCTATTAATGCACCAAGAGAGTTTTTAGTTCCAGTATTTATTGACAATAAGTGGCAAACATTTGACGAAAACCCTGACTATGTATGTAATCCAGTTCGTAGTTTTAAATTCTCTGTCCAATATGATTCATCGGCAGTAAGGCCAATTGGTATCCAAAAATTTGGACCAAAAGATGAAGCACTTGGTTATGAGCCACTTGCTAAAAATTTCAATATTACATGGGATGATTATAGAGATACTACTTATTGGTCATATCTAAATCCTAACAAACCAATGGAAGATATGAAAAGAGGACGCTCAATTA
>Ga0272443_10002300_pt1 | contig 24759 bp, 19 predicted proteins | sample SSMAcet12_FD_193581 | JGI IMG/M metagenome (GOLD analysis project Ga0272443, IMG submission 193581) | Marine sediment archaeal communities from Little Sippewissett salt marsh, Falmouth, MA, United States - SSM-Acet-12 | ecosystem: Environmental > Aquatic > Marine > Wetlands > Sediment ...
CATTGGATCAAATGGGTATAGCAGGTTGGTCACAATATCTTGCGGGCGACAGCACGGGTGATAATTATATAGGTTATTTTGGCGGTACATCGGCGGCTTGTCCGCAGGTGGCCGGTATATTGGCTCTGGTTCGGAGCAAAAGACCGGATATTACTTCTTTCGATACGCTTAAAATGATAATCGACAGCTCCGCAGTGGATGGAATAGGCGATTATTATGATGAGCCCGGATTTGATGTAACCTATGGTTATGGTTTGGCAAACGCCCTGCGGGCGTTGCTGGCGGTGAGCCGCGGGGATGCGAATAATGACGGTAATATAGATATGCTTGATGTCACCCGTATTATTGACTATTGCTATAAGGGCGGTGATGCGCCGACACCCGACATACTGATGGGCGACGCCAGCGGTAATGCACTGGTTAATATCTTGGATGTAACATTTATAATAAATTATTTATATGAAGGCGGGCCGCCGCCGCCGATCAGTTTCGAGTATGGGGATTAAAATCGAGATTATTGCGGAAATAATAAATCAGCACGCTTGAATAAAACGGGGCGGCCGGTCGGACCGCCCCGCATGATTTTACTCGCCGAAATGCGGATTATTGATAACCGGGAGGATGATATGCGACGGATGCTCCGCATCATGATATATTTTTTGATGCGCGCTCATAAACTCCGTCTCCATCTCATTATGCCCGCCCGTGTTCAGGTTGCGGGAAAACATCGGGAACGACGCCGAGGTTACCTCTACTCTCAGCTTCTCCCCCGGCATAACCGTCAGGCCGGTCTGCCACATATCGATACGATATTCATAAATTTTATCCGGCTCGAGCATCTCCGGTTCCGACATCGAGTTGCGGTACCGCGCCCGGATAACACCCCTCGTCAGCGGCATGATCTGCCCGCTGGTGTCGATCTTGCTGAGTCTCATAAACCAGTCGGTGTCTTTGGCCGACGATGCCGCATATAGCACCCCCTCGATCGGCCCGGCAAATGTCAGCGGTTCGGTCATCGGCGGCGTGTCATACACAAGAATATCCTGCCTCGTTTTATTCACCTCGGCATAATAGGCGCGCACCTTCGCAATTGATTCCTCGATTGCCTCGACCGCGGTCGAATCGTCATCCTCCCCTTCCGGCTCGGTATAAACATTCGGATCCGGGGTTGGATCGGCCGGATCATAAGTATAACCGTCATAACCGGCGGCGCTGTCCGACGGCGGATCGAGTCCAAGACGGCCGTCGCCGATCGAGCTGTTGGCCCCGGCGACTGCCGAAAGATAAAATTTCGTGAACTCGGTTTCCGGGAGCGGGTAAATATCGCCGTGCAACCAATCGTTAGTACCCATCACGAACAACGACACCAGCGGCTCTTTATCGATACCGTTGTCGATACCCAGCAACCAGCGATCCATCCAGCGAAGATAGCTTCTTTGCAGATCGACAATGGCTTTGACACCGAAATCGGTTCTGTTCGGCCCGCGCCGGGTCGATTTATCGGTGTGCCCCCACGGTCCCAGAATCAGTTTCTGGTTGTTATGGCCGTACTTTTTCATCGCCAGGTAATTCAGTTTCGACCCGATACCGTCACCGTCGTACCAGCCCGACTGGTGATACACCGGGATATCGAGATTTTCGAGCTTGTCGAGAAAACAAACCGGCTCCCAGTACTCATCAAGATCGGGATGCTCTATCCATTCCCGCCAGTATTTATTTTTGTCACCGAGGATTATCGAATCCAGCTCGACCACCGGGAGATGTCTCAGAAGTTTCGCATACTCTTTCTGATTTATCTCGCCCATTTTCGAACCGCTTATATCACCAGTCGCCTCGCTCTCGAGAATATCGGCCCACCAGATGGCCCCGAGCGTAAAAAAGGCGCCGTATTCATACGGGATATTATAGTAAGGATCGGGCGGAGCCACATTGGGAATAATCGTCGTCAAATGCGGCGGTTCCTGGCTCGCCGCCCACCACTGTACCCAGCCGAGATACGAGGCCCCGATCATGCCGACTTTGCCGTTCGACCACGGTTGCGCGGCCAGCCACTCGATCGCATCATAACCGTCGTTCGGCTCGTCGAAAAACGGCCGCCATTCGCCGGGCGAGGAAAACCGCCCGCGGCAATCCTGCACCGCATAAACATAACCCCGCCGGGCGAAATAATCACCCTGCAGTTCATTCATTTCCTTCTTGTACGGCGTCCGCACCAGTATCACCGGGAACCGCCCCTCGGTGTCGGGCATGTATAAATCGGTGGCGAGCTCGACACCGTCGCGCATCGGCACACCCGCATCGCGTTCGACTTTCACTTCATACTTCGATTGCGACAGGAGCGAATCGGTCTCTTCTTTGATCATCAGCGCCTCATAACCGTGGCGCACATAGGCCGCGTTCTGGGCCGGGATATCGCCGTAGCAGAACCGCCCATCCTCATCCACCCGGAGAATAATATCGACACCGGGAACGCTATACCGATAAACATCGAAATTATGCGTTTCGCCCATCACCATCCGCTGCTCCGACTCGAGCCGTTCCAGTGAAGCATCCAGAATAATCGCCGGGATTATGAACAGCGGGAAGGTCTGTTTGCCGCCGGCCTCCTGATCGTACGCCGCCACCGCCTGGCTCATCAGCGCCGGGCTGTAATTCTCGAAAAGAACCGCGCCTTCCCTGAGCGCCATCGTCTGCACCTGCCCCATGGCGTCCACCCGGATCGAATCGCCCTGAATCACCGCCGTCATCTCACCCCGCGGCGTCTGCATCGATATCGAATCCCAGTAACCGGCGCCGTCGACAGATATATGCATCGAGGTCGAAACCTCTTGCCCGGCCATCTTGAGCGTGTAGTCGGTGCTGAATTCTCCGTCTGCCCGCCAGTCGAAACGCCCGTCCAGAACCGGGCTTTCATTCACATACAGCGTGAAACTCGCCGAATCCTCCATAATATTTACGGGGTATGCCGTCACCGCCGAACCGGCGGTATCGCCCCCCGCTGCCGACAGGGATAAAAGTATCGTGATCAGCACCGTCATGACGGTCGTAATCACTATTTTGCCGAAATGCATGTTGATTGCTTGTCCTGATTTTTTGCGCTCACTGAGCATTGTCTTTCTCCCGCATAAATTGTCCACCGGCGCCGCCGCCGTAACCACACCACTTTTTCAGAGATATATACTTTTGTATATATATATTATTCACGGCGCGATTAAAATAAAGAAAAATAAAGAAAAAAACGCCCCCCGGGTCGGGGGGCGTCGATATATACATGTACCATGTTTTACAAATCGTACAGTTCGCCGAATTTGTTCTTAAGGTACGTCATTGCATGCTTGTGATCCAGTTTATTACCGGTGACCACCTCGACCAGTTTCCCGGCGCGATAACGCTGACCGTGCTTGTGTATTTTCTCGTTCAACCACTGTTTCAGTTCCGAGAAATTACCGGCCGCAAACTGATCGTCAAGATACTTAATCTCCTCTTCCGCCTTGGCATAAAACTGAGCGGCATAGAGATTACCAAGCGAGTATGTCGGGAAGTATCCGACCAGGCCGGATGACCAGTGCACATCCTGCATGCATCCCTCGGCGTCGTCTTTCGGCGTAATACCGAAATACTCGGTGAATTTCTTGTTCCACACTTCGGGAAGGTCCTTCGCCTCGAGTTCACCGCGCAGGAAAGCCAGCTCGATTTCGAAACGAAGCATGATGTGCAGGTTGTATGTTACTTCGTCGGCCTCGACACGGATCATCGACGGCCGGACATCGTTGACGGCGAAGAAGAAATCATCGAATTTGACATCGCCGAGCGCCTCGGGAAATGTCTGTTGGGCGCGCGGGAAGAAATGCTTCCAGAACGGCTTGCCGCGCCCGACATGGTTCTCCCACATCCGCGACTGTGATTCATGAATACCCAGCGAAACCGCCTCGCCCAGCGGTGTCCCATAATGCTCGTCCAGCAATCCCTGGTCGTATATTCCGTGACCGCCCTCGTGCAACGTGCCGAAAAAGGCATGGTTGAAATGATGCGGGTTGTAACGGGTGGTGATACGTGTGTCGCCAGGGCCGAGACCGGTCGTGAACGGATGCGCCGCGATATCGAGACGCCCGCAGGTGAAATCGTAGCCGATGGCTATCGCGGCTTCCTGCGAAAACAGCTTCTGCTTATCGACCGAATACAACCGCTCCAGAATCGAAACATCGGGCTTCTTCGGAGCCTCGGCGATGGCATGGACCAGATCGACCAGCTCCTGACGGAAACCGTCGAATATCGCCTTGATCGATTCGGCATCCATCCCCGGTTCATAGCTGTCGAGAAGGGCGTCGTAGGCTTCCTTCTCATATCCGAGATAATCCGCCTCCTGCCGTTTCAGTTTGATAATTTTCTCCAGATGCGGCAGGAATTTCTTGAAATCATTTTCTTTTCGCGCCTCGGCCCACACACCCTGCGAAATCGTCGTCGTCCGCGTCATCTCCTCGACAAACTTCTGCGGCAGCTTGGTGTTCTTTTCGTAGTCGTGCTTTATTTCGCGCAGATTTGCCCCGGCATCGGAAAACTCATCGGCGACCATATCGGAACCCTCGACCTCTTTGATAAGATCGGCGATTTTCGGATCGGTCGCTTTCTGGTGAGCCATTCCGAACAGGTAGGCCATCTGTTCCGCCCTGTGCTGGGCGCCGCCCTTGGGCATATTAGTTTCCTGATCCCAGTGCAGCACAGCGCCGCAACTGGCAACCAGATTGGCTTCTTTCCATTTTTCAAGTAATTCTTTATAGGCTTCTTCGTGTTTGGACATCGTTTGGCCTTTCGAGTTTCAGGTTTATCTTTGTCGGACAATATATAAAAAATAACAAAAATATCAATTTTTCGTCCGGCCGTCTTTTAGAGTTTTACGCATTATTTTATAATTTGTTGCAGGAGAAGAATTTGAAATAGAACCCACAAAAGGCACAAAAAAAGAGCCGGGCATTTAGGCCCGGCCCTTGAATAGACTGTCAATTTATGACAATTTCAATCTAGCCCATAAAGGGATATTTGAAATATTTCGGCGTAAGGAAATTCTCCTTGATCGCACGCGGCGAGGTCCACCGAATCATATTCAGCAATGAACCCGCCTTGTCGTTGGTACCCGAGGCGCGTCCGCCGCCGAACGGCTGCTGACCCACCACCGCACCGGTCGGCTTGTCATTGACATAGAAATTACCGGCCGCGTGACGAAGCGCCTTCGACGCCGTCACCACCGCCGCGCGATCCCGCGCGAATATCGCGCCGGTGAGAGCGTACGGCGAGGTCGTGTCGCACAACTCGAGCGTCTTCTCGAAATCTTCGTCATCGTAAACATAAATCGTGATAACCGGGCCGAAAATTTCCTCCTCGATCAGCTTGAATTTCGGGTTGGTCGTGACGACAATAGTCGGCTCGATAAACCACCCTTTGGAATCGTCATAGTTGCCGCCGCAGAGAAACTCGGCATCGTCGGCCTCTTTGGCATAGTCGATATAGGCGCAGATGTCATTGTAGGCGCTCTTGTCGATGATCGCGTTGACGAAGTTATTCGGATCCTCGACACCGCCCATCCTGACATCCTTCATATCGGCCAGGATCTTCTCTTTAAGTTCCGGCCACATCGACTTCGGAATGTACGACCGCGAGGCCGCCGAGCATTTCTGCCCCTGGAACTCGAAAGCGCCCCGGATAATGGCCGTAGCGACACCCTCGATATTGGCCGAACTGTGCACGAAGATGAAATCCTTGCCGCCGGTCTCGCCGACAATACGCGGATAAGATTTGTAATTGGCAATATTGGTCCCGACCGTCTTCCACATCGTCTGGAACACCGCCGTCGAACCGGTGAAATGAATCCCGGCCAGATCGGGATGCTTGAGCACATGCTCGCCGACATCGGCGCCGCGCGCCGTGACCATATTGACCACGCCGTCCGGCAGTCCGGCTTCCTTGAGAATCTGCATAATCATGTATGCGGTGTAGGTAACCGACGAGGCCGGTTTCCACAGCACCGTGTTGCCCATGATGGCCGGTGCGGTCGGAAGATTACCCGCGATCGAGACGAAATTAAACGGCGTCACCGCAAAGACGAATCCCTCCAGCGGGCGATAATCCATCCTGTCCCAGATACCCTTGGCGTTATCCGGCTGCATATTGAAAATCTGCTCGGCATAATAGACATTGTAGCGGAAGAAATCAGCCAGCTCGCAAACGGCGTCGATTTCCGCCTGGAAAATCGATTTGCTGTGCGCCAGCATCGTCGCCGCATTTATTTTGTTGCGCCACGGTCCGGTGAGAAGATCGGCCGCTTTCAGGAAAATAGCCGCCTTTTCTTCGAACGGCATAAACTCCCACTCTTTTTTGGCCGCGGCCGCCGCCGCAATAGCCGCCTCGATCTGCTCTTTGCCGCCCTGGTACCACTGGCCCAATTCGAGCGAATGATCATGCGGTGAGGTTATCTTCTTCGGATCGCCGACCCTGATCTCCTTGCCGCCGATAATCATCGGGACATCGATCTTCTGCGCCTTGAGTTCGGCAATCGCTTTATCTATTCCGGCCCGATCGGCCGAACCGGGAACATAGTCATAAACCGGCTCATTCTTCGGAATTGGGACCTTGAAATTGCCCATCTGTTTATCCTCCGTAAAAGTAAAACATATATATTAAAACGGTAATTACTGGTCGATATTATTCCACTCGGCATCCTCCAGCCACTGCTTCGGATGATCGAGAAACTGCAAAACATTCTCGATCAACACCCAGTGCTTGCGCTCCTCATCGGCAATAAGATGCAACGTCTTTTTGACTTCCTCGCTCGATTCCTCATCCGCCTTCAATCGGTAGAAATCTTCCGACTTCTTTTCCACTTTCTGGGCCTCCACCCAGGCGGTGCGGACATCGTCGGTGAAATTGAATTCCTGACCGCCGTCGATCTCCTGAAAAACATTTTTGGCGTTTTCCATCACGGTGGTTCCGGCCGTTTTCAATTCCTCAATACCCGAGAAATCTCCCTCGCTGAATTTCTTGAAAATATTATAATGCTTCTGTTCATCCTGCGCTAACTGAAGAAGAATCTTCTTCACTGAGGCGTTGGCGGCATTTTCGGCCATCTTTTCATAATAAGCCTTGCCGTCAAGTTCCATCTGCATTGCAAATTCAAAAACACTCATTTCCTACTCCTTTATATTCACTTTTCGTATTCTCTACTTAAATACATACGTGCCTGCTAATTTATAAGATTGTAAGAAATCCGCAAGTGTGATTGTGGAGAATTCCACCATTTATTTTCCTTTATTTTCCTTGGGAATATCGGCCCCTCTTTGTATAATATCTACCCGGCCCAAAGCCGCAAAGTTAACTCCTTCCGGCCGGACCGGAGAACTGGAAATATTAATTAAATAATACAGGAGTTGCGAAAATGGGATCTTCCGATTCAATACCCAAGGCGCCCACCTGGGATCTCGATTCAGTGTTTCCCGGCGGCAGCAATTCGACCGAATATGCCGAATTTCGGAAACAGATCAAAAACGACCTGAAAGCGGCCGTGGAGGACTTTAAATCCCTTCCGGAAAAACTCGACGATACCGGCCGTCCGGCCGTGATCGCCTATATCGAAAAAATACAGGATCTGAGCAACCGTATATCTCAGGCCCACGCTTTCGTGGAATGTCTGGTCGCGGCCGATGTCAGCGATGCCAAAGCGCGGCAGATTTTCGGGGAAATCGACGTTTTCAACTCCGAGTATGAAAAAATCGAGGTTCTCCTTGAGTCTTTTGCCAAAAAACAGTCCGACGACGAGTGGGAAAAACTGGTCACCAGCGATGAACTGAAAGACTGCCGGTATTATCTCGATGAAACGCGCCGGATCGCCAATATGAAAATGGAACCTGAATTCGAGGCGCTCGCCGCCGAACTGGCCGTCAATGGTTATCACGCCTGGAACCGTCTGTATGGCAAAATGTACGGCGACCTGAGATCCGAATTCACCGAAAACGGCAAGACCGAGACACTCTCGATAAGCCAGGTGGCCAACAGAATGACCAGCCCCGACCGCGAAATACGCAAACAGTCATTCGAAAAACTCGAAGCCGCATGGGAAACAAGAGCCTCCGAGGCCTCGATGGCCCTCAATTTTCAGGCCGGATACCGGCTCTCCCTCTATGAGCGCCGCAAATGGGATTCGCCGCTCACCGAACCGCTTCTCCAGAGCCGAACCAAAAAAGAAACGCTCGATGCCATGTGGAGCGCGGTCGCCAAAGCCGAACCGAAAATTAAGCAGTATATCGACGCCAAGAAAAAACTGCTGGGTATCGATGCCTATCGCTGGTACGATCAGTTCGCACCAGTGGGAGCCTCCGATAAAAAATACACCTATGATGAAGCCGCCGATCTGATCGTCGGCAATATCGCCGCCTTCAACAAAGATCAGGCCGATTTCACCCGCATGGCCATCGACAAACGCTGGGTCGAGGCCGAGGATCGCGCCGGTAAGGGCGGCGGCGCTTTCTGCACCCCGCTACGCGTCTCCAAACAAAGCCGCGTCATGATGACCTACAGCGGAACTTTCGACAGTCTCTCCACCATGGCGCACGAGCTGGGCCACGCCTACCATCAGTGGCTCCGCCGGGATATGCCGTATTTCGCCGGAGGCTCACCGATGACCCTCTCCGAAACCGCCTCCATTTTCAACGAATTTCTGGTAACCGACTCCGAACTGAACAAAACCGACGATCCGCAGGAAAAACTGATGTTCCTCGACATGAATCTCCAGAACGCCGCCAACCTGTTCTGCAACCTCCACGCCCGGTTCATTTTCGACAGCAACTTCTACAACGAACGTAAAAGCGGCCTCGTCTCGCGGGAACGGCTCGATGAACTGATGGTCGAGGCGCAAAAAGAGGCCTTCATGGGAACGCTGGCCGATGACGGTTATCACCCGCTCTTCTGGGCCTCGAAACTGCACTTCTTCCTGACCGATATACCGTTCTATAATTATCCGTACACCTTCGGTTATCTCTTCGCCGGCGGCGTTTATAACCGCGCCAAAGAAGAGGGCCCGTCGTTTGCGGAAAATTACATTAAGCTTCTCTCCGGAACCGGCCGCGGCAGCAGCGAGCAAATCGCCAAAGAGCACATGGGCGTCGATCTGACCAAAGAAGATTTCTGGCTGGAATCGGTCAACCGCATCATGGCCGACGTCGAACCGTTCGTCAAGCTGGTGGAAGAAGCGAAATAATTTCCATTTGAAGAACTTCAAGCCATAATGCCGGGCGCCACCGCCCGGCATTTTTTCAATCCTTTCGCATCTTTTTTATAGAACAAACAGCGCATCTCGATTATCTTGAAGTAAATGGCCGCCAATTATATTCAATTAAATACAGGAGTCCATTATGAACCCCGAAGAAAGTATCAGAAATATCTGGGAAATCGTCGATAATATCCTGCACTTCAAATTGTTCGATCTTAACCAGACACCGATAACCGTCATGTCGATCGTCATGTTTGCCCTTGTCCTGATCATCTTTTATTTTGCCTCGCGCGTTCTGAACCGCATCATCCTCCGAAGAATCCTCATCCGCTTCGATATCGACAAAAGCACCCGCTTCCGGATGATCCGAATCACCCATTACCTGATCATGGTCACCGGGACAGTCGTTGCTTTCCAGTTTGTCGGTATCGACCTTGGCGGGCTGGCCGTCATATTCGGTCTTCTCTCGGTCGGTATCGGTTTCGGTCTGCAGAACATAACCTCGAATTTCATCGCGGGTATTATCCTGCTGTTCGAACAGCCGATCAAGGTCGGCGACCGGGTTACGGTCGGCGAAACCGAGGGCAATGTTATGTCGATTAATATGCGCTCGACCACTATCAAGACACTCAACCACATCACCATCATCGTCCCCAATTCCGAATTCATCTCGGACCGTGTCACGAACTGGTCTCACGGTGACCCCAAAATCAGGCTGGTCGTCGAGGTCGGCGTCTCCTACGGCTCCGATCTCGACCTGGTTCTCAAAGCGCTACATGAAGTCGCCGAAGAACACCCGGATACCTTGAAATCACCGGAACCGGACGTCCTCCTGGCCGAATTCGGCGACTCGTCATGGAATATGAAACTCCGAGCCTGGTTGCCCTCCCCGGAGAGATATTACATCACTCACTCGGAAATCAATAAAGCTATCGTGAAAAAATTCCGCGACTACAAAATCGAAATACCTTTCCCCCAACGCGATCTCCATGTCCGTTCGCCGCTGCCTCTTCCCTTCGATTCACGTGAAATCGCCTCGTAAATTATATGCCGGTGAGGTGGAACCATTTTGGTTCCACCTCAAATATTCGGGAAGCGTTTACTCGTCGCAACCGGATATTTGAATTTTACCATTGTCTTATTGGAACCATAACCATTAAATTCACGGTATAAAATGAAAATAAATCACTGTATATAAAAGGAGTTTATTATGGAACTCAGGGATTGGGTAACACCGTTAACCGACTGGCTTCTTTCCGGCGGCCTGAGAATCGGTCTGATTATAATTCTGCTGTTAATCTCATTAAAGCTGGTATCCGTTTTATCGCGCCGGATATTCGCGCCCTTCAAAAAAGAAAAGCTCGAAGGCGAAATGCAAAAGAGGGCCGATACCCTCAGCTCCCTGCTGAAATATATACTGAGTGTTTCAATATTCATCGTGGCATTGATTATGATACTCGGCGAATTCGGTATCGAAATCGGACCTATTCTGGCCGCGGCCGGTATTGTCGGTCTCGCTGTCGGCTTCGGCTCACAGCAACTGGTCCAGGATGTTATCAGCGGCTTTTTCATACTTCTGGAGGATCAGATAAGGGTCGGCGACGTTATTAATATTGCGGGCAAAGGAGGCCTTGTCGAAAAAATTACTCTCCGGACCACTACTCTGCGCGATCTTGCCGGAAATGTGCATTTTGTACGTAACGGGCATATCGATATCGTCACCAATATGACCAAGGAGTTCTCATTCTATGTCTTCGACATCGGTATCGCCTACCGGGAAAATACGGATGAGGTTATAGAGGTCATTCGTAAGGTCGATGAAGAACTCCGGGGCGACAGCAATTTCAGCGATGATATCAAGGAACCGATTGAGATACTTGGTCTGGATCAATTTGCCGATTCGGCCGTCGTTATCAAGGCCCGCATTAAGACCAAACCGATCAAACAGTGGCGAATAGGACGCGAATTCAACCGACGCCTCAAAATGGCCTTCGATGAAAAAAATATCGAAATACCCTTCCCGCACATGACCGTTTATATGGGACAGGATAAAGAGGGTGACGCTCCACCGCTTAATGTCGAGATAAGCGGAACGACAAATACGAATGCGGGATAAGATACAAATTAATGCAATAAGCGGACTTGATATGAGAGTCACTTCTGCTTATAATCCTGTTCGAAGAAATAAGGGTGATAGTATAAAATGACCGGTAAAATAACAGAATGGATCGAGAACCATAGTTCGTTCAAGCCCATCCTGCTGTGGATGCGGGACTATTTCGGCGGCCTTTATGACCGCATAGACCGCCATCATATTTTCATGCTGGCCGGCGGTTTGGCCTTCTCGCTGTTTATCTGTATTATTCCAATGGTCCTGATTATTTTTTCGGTGGTCGGACAGGTGCTTGAAAAACAGTCGGTCCTGAACGAAATAAATGTTTTCATCGAGCGTGTAATTCCCTACGAAGATTACGCCGCGTTCGTTAAAAATCTCGTTTTTGAACGGGTCGAGGAATTCCGGATATACAAGAGCCTGGCAGGTATAATAGGTTTTGTAGGGTTGTTTTTTGCATCGAGCAGCCTTTTCAGCAGTATGCGCACCGTGCTGAATTTTGTCTTCAGGATCAGAACCCGACAGTCCGCCTTTATCGGCAAATTGCGCGATTTCGGCATGGTTCTGCTGGTGCTTCTTTATTTTATCATTACGACCACATTCCTGCCGGCCCTCTCGATTTTTCAGGGTTTGAACGAAACCACCAAAATATTCGAGAAACTCAATCTTGGCTTTCTCGAAGATATCGCTTTCGGCGGCTTCTCGTTCATGATTATTTTCATGGCCTTCCTGGTTCTATACTGGCTCATCCCCCACGCCAAACTGCCCAAAAAGGCGATTTTCCTCAGCGCCCTCTGGGCCGCCCTTCTGTGGGAACTGGCCAAACAGCTATTCGGCATATATATCACCCATGCCGTCACCATGCAGCGGGTTTACGGCACCTACATCCTCATAATTGCCGTCGTCTTTTGGATTTACTACTCGGCCATAGCCTTTATAATAGGGGCCGAAATCGGCCAGCTCTACCGGGAACGAGTCCGCCGCCGCACCTCGCCTGTCGTTAATTAATAGTTACAATTATCAATAATTGAGATCTTTTGTCCAATTTTCGGATTATAGTCCATATTTATCCATAAATAATAGTATTATTGTAGCCTGACAATTCTATTTTTTCTTGACTTTTTCGGTCTTGTTCTCTATTATAGAATAGTAAGGCATTTATCCCATACAATCGACATCATTGATTCGGCCTTTCATATTTAAAGTTCGGTACTAAACAATAAGATACTGCTGATTACCTCTCTTACTCTATAAGAGGAACTTGCCATGCCGTGCATGGAAACATCGGTGTACACTTATTTGCTCGACCGGTACATTATTTTTGTCACCCGCGCCGGCCCCGCCGATATACTGTATTGTTCACACCTGAGCAATTAACCAACACCAAAGCAAAGCAAACCAACCACCCCAACTTAGGAGGAGAGAATGAAGAGAATGCTAACTTCACCAGTCAATTCAAAAATATTAAATACATTTTGTCTGTGTATTATAACCTGCTTTCTGACAATTTTAATATCTCAGCCCACACTTGCCGACACTGCTAAAGTGGATGTTACTAAAACCCATGCAAAGGGTCTGAATCGATACATCATTGAAATATTGAATGATGATATTGATAATACGAATACTGACAGCCTCGAAGCAATCAACATCAGGGATAAAGATATTACATCAGTTACGCTGAGCTACGAATTTACCGGGGAATTCTCCAATGATCCCTATAGAGGTAACATACAATCCCCGCCGGGGTGGGATCCAACAACCAAAGCTTGGGATCCCTGGGAGTTTGAAAAAGACGATGCTTGTCTGAAACGAACCATCACATGGAAGAAAGGAGATGGGGTAGCTGGAGTTGGATCCGGTGATCCTTTAAGAGGCTTCTCATTTGTCGTCAAAGGCAATATTAAAACATTACAAATCAAAACCGACTATTGCATAAGCGGCACATCAGATAAATGTAAATTTGCATACACGGAGGCCTTTTATTTAAAGGATGCGTTGACCGATGAGAACGACACGGATTTTATGGAAGATACGGATGGTGACAACATACCGAACAAACATGATGCTCATCCTTACACTTCCGATTGGGATGTCGACGGCAAGAAAGATGGAGAAGATAACTGTCCGGAAAATTCAAATAGCGATCAATTGGATAGTGACGATGATTATATCGGTGACGCCTGCGATCCCGATCCCTACAACCCCGATATGGATTCAGACAATATTCCGGATGGGATAGAAATACTGCTTTACGGCACGGATCCTGCCAACTGGGACACGGACGGAGACGGAGTGAGCGATTATGACGAAATATACGAAGGCTCTGATCCGATAAATCCCCTCAGTACTCCCGAAATACCCGATGACGATCTTGATAACGATCTCCTTGGCGTCGTGGATGAGGATATCGATTGCGACTTCGATAACGATGAAGTTCTCGATATAATCGATAATTGTCCTATCGACTATAATCCCGATCAGGCTGACGACAATGAGGACGGCATCGGTAACGCATGCCAGTCCCCCACCATCCGCATCGAAAAAACGCATGATACGTACCAGGGACATTACGAGTACGTGTCGATTACAATTGAAGATACCGAACTCGAAATGGGCGGCTTCGATTTCCTCATCGGCTATGATGCCGCCGCGCTGGCATTTGCCGAAGCCGTACCGGGACAATTGCTCGAGCCCTGCGAATGGGAGTATTTCACCTACCGTCACGGCTTCAGCGGCAACTGCGGCGATGCCTGCCCGTCGGGGCTGATGCGTATTATCGCCATGGCCGAGACCAACGACGGGCCCAATCACCCGTCATGCTACGGCCCGCCCGACACCGATCCGCATGAACTGGTCAAAATGAAATTCCTTGTTTCCAATGACCATACCCTCAACGGCCAGTACGTCCCGATGTATTTCTTCTGGGATGACTGCGGCGATAATACGGTTTCGAGTGTCGATGGTGAAATGCTCTATGTCGATCGCGCCGTTTATGATTTCGAGGAAAATCTGATCTGGAACGAGGACGATAACGATGAGTTCCCCGAGGAGAACCGGATACCGTTTGTCGGCGCCCCCGATTTCTGTCTGGATTCCGATCCGGATAAACCCGACGCCTGGCGATTCATCGACTTCATCAACGGCGGTATCGATATCGTTTATTCCGATTCAATCGACGATCGCGGCGATATCAATCTCAACGGCACCGCCTATGAAATCGCCGATGCCGTCACCTTCACCAACTACTTTATCTATGGTTATTCGGCCTTTACCTTCAATATCGCCGGACAAACCGCCGCCACCGATATCAACGCCGACGGCATCGTCCTGACGGTCGGCGACCTTGTTTATCTCATTAATGTGATCGTCAACGGCTGGCCGCCGATTCCGAAACTCCAGCCGCTCGATGCCGATATCGAGGCCTCGGCCGCTCTACTGGTCAACCATTCGGCCGCCGCGGTTTCCACCGATTCCCCGCTCAAAATCGGCGCCGGGTATTTCGTCCTCGAGCATGAGGGGTACACAATCGGCGAACCGCACCTTATCAACGGCGCCTCGGATATGACCCTGCGCTACAACGACCAGGACGGCGTTCTCAAAGTGCTGGTATTCAGTATGGAGAAGGACCGCGAAATCGGCTCCGGCCCGGAGAATATATTCGTCATCCCGATCGAGGGTGAGGGTACCCTCCGGCTGGTCGAGGCCCGACTCGCGGATATCCGCGGTCGCGACCTGACCGCCCGGATTGCCGACGATCCGCTCCTTCCGGTCGATTTTGTCCTGCATCAGAACTATCCCAACCCGTTCAATGCCGAGACACAGATAATATACGAACTGCCGCACGCGACCCGTGTCACCATCGATGTCATCAACACCATGGGACAGCATGTTGCGACTCTGCTCGACCGCGAGGAAACCGCCGGTGTGCACCGTGCAACCTGGAACGGCGCCGACTCCGACGGCAACCCCGTCGCCAGCGGCATTTACCTGTATCAATTCAAATCAGGAGATTTTATCGAAACGAAAAAAATGACTCTGTTGAAGTAGCAGCGACGACATTACACCTGTCGCTATATCATGACCCGGGGCGGCTTTTCTTTGCCGCCCCGAAGTTATTTATTTGATTCCCTTAACCACGACGAAAGATCCCTCGCCGTAACCGTCTTTTGATTTATCCGGCGCTTCCATCTCCCTCGGATCGGTAAAAAGAGTCTGGGAAAACGACAATCGCCCAAAACCGGCGTCTTTCAACAACACCGCGACCTCATCACATGAATAAAATGTCGCGTCGCGATAAAAAAGGCTCTTCTCTTTTGCCTTTTGATAAACCCTGCCGATCGGGCTTTCACGGTCGATAAAACCGATTACAAAACAACCTCCGGGTTTGAGAATACGATATGCCTCTCGCATCGATGCCACGGCGTCATCGACAAAACACAATGCCGTAACCATCAGTGCAAAATCGAATTTGTCTTTTCCGACCGGAAGATATTCCGCACAACCGGCAATAACCCCGACTCCCCGCCGCAACGCGATCATGGCCATCTTCATCGACGGCTCGATTCCGAATTCTATATCCAGCGGCCCGGCAAAACGACCGCTGCCGACACCAGTCTCAATCCCTATACCATCTTTGGGAAGCGCTTCCCGGACAGCGTCCAACTCCGATAGATAAGCATTTTCATTCTTCTCGAACCACTCTTCATATTGCTCGTAATGCTCGTCGAATATTTCGCTTTTGGGCATAAATCACCTGCTCTTATGACAACATCTGATAAAGCTTATGACCGGATTATACGACTGTCAAGATCAAATATATGTTTTATATCCGACCCAGTCCGAGAAAAACAGTGTGAAGCGAAACCGCCATGACGATAAACAAAGCCCGCGCCCGCCCCGCTTTCAATCCCAAAAACCTGTACTCGATAAAGCGGTCGTCGCAACTGCTGATACAATCTCCGCAGAGGGTGCACGATATACCCGGCTTGCGGTCTTTGATATTGCTCATATTCAGCGCATCATAACGGCATGACAAGCGGCAGATACCGCAATTATTGCAACTGTCGTTTATCTTTATCCGAAACGGCGATATTTTTCCCAGCCATGTCGCCAGGACACCTATCGGGCACCATGTGATACAATGCGTCATGGCGCCGGTCCGGCGCGACCATACCAGCATGATCCCGACCCCGACCAATCCGAACAGGAGCCCTACAAAACCGGCCGCCGCCGTCGATACTCCAAACAACTTCAAAACGACCGCGGTCGCCGCCACCAGTAACATTATACCTATCTGCACCGTTCGTCTGTGAGCGGGCAGTTTTTTCGGTTTGCGCCGCGCCCGCGCGGCGGCGTCATCCCAGGCGCCGATATAACACAGATGACTGCACCAGGCCGGCCCGACCAGCACAAGTGCCCCACCGAAAAGAAACAGCATAATCGAACTCTCCCAGCGGAAAAGCGGCCCCGCCATAATCATGGCCGGTATCGGGAGATGAAGCTTGCCGGTCATCAGGAATGTCTCGAATCCCGCCAAACCCAGCGCCAGTTGCCCGAAAAATACGATCGAAAAAAGCGCCCAGATCCGCCGCCGCCATTTCGACGACTGCGCCGCATCGAGCATCTTCTCGGTGATCCAGGCGGCATAAACCGATAAAAGAAATACTTCTATCCAGCCGCCCCCCGGAATAAACCGCTCCAGCAACAACAGCGGCAATTGCACCTTGATTTGCACCATGACCAGAATAAAACCGGTCAGAAAAAACGCCGCCGCCGAGGGAATCGCCGTCTCCGCCGCCAAATTATATCGAACATTCAGCTTTTTCTTACGGAAAACCAGCGCCGACAACCCGGTCAGCATCGTAACTGCGGCAAGTATCGCGGCCAGGCGCAACCAGGGTAAACCCAGCGCCTGACGAATATGTATGAATGAAAAAGCTATTTCGACCCAGGCAAGAGCGGCGATCAGGAGCAAACCGGAAATGACATAAACCACCCACTTGCGATGCAACAGCAAAATAAGCGGCGCCGAACCGGACACCACCGCCAGACCGATATTCCCCGCGCGATAAAAATGCGCCGCCATCATCAATGCCGCAATCAAAACCGGCAGCAATCTCAGCAGCGTCATGGAATACGTTCCCCTTCCATCAACCCCGAATCATGGTCAACAGCATCTTGAACCTGTTCACCGCCCGAACCGCATGCGGGATATCGGCCGGCATAACCACCGTCTCGCCCGCTTTCGCAATCACCGTCTCGCCGCCGATAACCAGCTCCACCTCGCCATCCAGCACCTGCACCATGGCATCGAACGGCGCCGAATGTTCGCTCAATTCCTGACCGGCGTCGAATGCAAAAAGCGTCATCGTGCCGGTTTCCTTTTTGGTTATAGTGCGGCTCACCACCGAACCCTCGGCATAATCGACCACGTTTTCCAGCCGGTACGGCTTCGCGGGAGAGAGCGAACCGCCGCTTTTCGTATCATTTTTCGTCATTGTTTTCCACCATTTTCCTGTTTATAAATAAAATATGTGCTGAATTTTTCCTCTTCATGCTTCTCGGTCCAGCTTGAATATTTCTTCGATCGTGCCAATTCGATCAGCGGCGCAGGGACAAATGTAGTCAGCAATTCACATATCTGATGCTCATCAACCTCACCCAGAATCTTGAAAAACTCACCCATCGGATTCCGCCCCTCTTCGATTACCGGGCGGGCGTCGAAACTCCGGGCTATCAGCTTTCGGTCGAACCAATCGGGCGGATTACTGCCAACCGAAACACTATCGTCGTATCCATCGCCGCCATCCTGCCCGACAGCTTCCCTAAGATCGTTTATGAGTTTTGTCAGGGGAATATTCCCGATCTGCGCTACCTGACGCAACGTTGCTACTTTGGCAACGGTTCGGCGCAAAATCGGGTTGCTGAGTTTTTTGAATGCCGGCGACAATGACATAAGCGTCTTTTCCAGTTCCGGGTAACTCTCCAGCAGGTCCCCTATCTTGCTTTCGGGTGTTATATGTACCATCCCTCGTCTTTCCTCTATTTCTTTTCCTCATCCGAATATTGCAGGAGCCGTCTTTCACCCTCGAGCTTTCGTTTTTCGGTCAAATCCTGACTCACCTCCAGTGTCCCCAGGTATCCGTCATCGGGGCCCTTGAGGGCAAAATACTCGATACTGATAAAACGGCCCTTCATCTCGATCCAGAAAGCGGCATGATCCTGTTTCCCGGAATGAAAATCGTCGAGTATTTTTTGGACGATATTGACGCTCGACGGCGGATGACACAACTGTACCTTGCGCCCGATTATGGCCCGGTTGCGGGCAAAAATCCGCTCCCTGCCCTGCGTAAAATATCGCACCATATCGTCCTTATCGACAAATGTCAGATCGAACGGGATTGTGTTCAGCATCGCCTCGAGTTCCTCAGCGGTGAACGATCCGCTCGGAAGGTGTATCCGTTCACCGGATGTTTCTCGGTCGCCCGCATCATCCATTTCGACCGGCCGCCATATCTCTTTGGGATCATACAGGCAGAAACCGATCTCAATACTCTGGCGGTAAACATTGTACCATTCTTCTTCCGACAATGTATCCAGGCTCATCGGCAATAAAATATTCTCTTCCTTGTATATCATCTCATCGATGGCATCCGTCAGCGGTATCAGCATCAGGTCTATCACCGACCTCAATTCATCGGCGGACACTTCGATCGAGACATTAACCGCCTCGACAGCCGGCTTGAGCATTTGTCGCACCTCGTCATGCTTACCCCACATGACCTTCGGCGGCGCGGTGATGTCATGCTTTTCAAGATATGGAAAAAGAAGATTCTCTTTGCGGCTGTAATGTTTTTCGATATCGGTCAGCGCGTTAACATGTCTCTGAATTTCGCTGGTCAGCGTCCCGATATCCTCTTTTGCGTCGGCCTTCGCGGCCATCTTGAAAAGCTTGCGAAGTGTTTCGGTCTCCCAGCCGATGGCGCGGTTTTCCTCTTTGAATGTATTCACAGGGTGTCCCGCCGCCGCTTCCTCGGGCCGTTGATCCTCGATCGATCCCTTGAGAACACTGGTGTGCAAATCGCACAGCTTCAAAATTTCCTCTTCGGGCAAACCTTCCGCCACAAGCTCCTGTTCCACCTCGACGACATCGCCGTACGGCACCTCGCTCAAAAGCTTATTAAGCTGGGTTTTAACCGCTTCAGGCGTCTCGCCCTCATGCAGTTTCAAAATCATATGTTTGAGCAAATCCTTACGCTTGCGGGCATTGTCGATTAACTCGCTCATTTGGCCTCCTCTCTCTGGCATGGATAATTCTGCTGATCCGAAATTCCACCGCGAACGCCTGCTTTGGTCAGTGACACCGGGAGATCCACTCCTGCATCCTCCATCGCCGTCTCGATCAACCGCACCAGACCGCGGCAACAGGGAACCTCCATGTACGCTATCGCCACCGAATTGATTTTGTTCCGAAGAAAAATCTGCGTCAGCTTCTCGAGATAATGATCGACATCATCGAGCTTCGGACAGCCGATTAGCAATGTTCGACCGGCCAGAAAATTCTCGTGAAAATCGGCGAACGCAAACGGCACACAATCGGCCGCTATCAGCAAATCGGCGTTCTCGAAATACGGCGCCTTCATCGGCGCCAGCATCAATTGCACCGGCCAATTGGCAAGGCGAGAAGAGCCGCCCCCTTTGGCTGTCTTCGCCCCTGCCACCGGGCCGGGTGTAACCGTTCTCAGCGTCTGCGTCATCCATCCCGGACAACTGTGTACCGGGGGCGACTGCGGCGCAGGATTCACCGGTTTTCTCCGTCGTTCCGCTTTTTTCATACGCGCCGCATTGGCCAGCGCCGCTTCTTCATCAAAAGCCGACGCTTCCCGTTCGATAATCGCAATCGCATCCTGCGGACAATCCCCGATACAGGCGCCAAGTCCGTCACAATATGTGTCGCTGACCAATTTTGCCTTGCCGTCTATAAGAGCGATCGCCCCCTCGGCACAGGCGTCGACACAAATCCCGCAACCGTCGCACTTTTCCTCATCGATCTGAATGATTTTTCTTACCGCCAACTCTCCACCTCCAAAATGATACTATTTTTGTTGGGTATTAATTACGGCAGAGATGTCCTGAAACGCATTGACCTAAGTCAAATACTCAGGATTTTTCGCCGTCGGCGATTCTATTCAGTTGTCTGGAATCTAAAATGCTGATTTCCCGCCCGTTCACCCTGATCACACCCAAGTCGCTGAACTTCTTAAGATTACGGGAAAGTGTCTCGCTCACCGTCCCCAGTCGGCCGGCAAGTTCCGCTTTTGTGCCCTCAATATGGACCGTATCCCCACCTGTTTCCTCGATCCGGTTGAGAAGATACGAGGCCAGCCGCGCCGGGACTTCTTTGAGCGAAAGTTCCTCCACCTGGCGCGTGAAATCCCGCACGAAACCGGACAGCGAGCCGATTATCTTAAGCGATATCTCGGGATATTTTTTGAGCAGCGCCTGAAAGGCATCCCTGGGGAAAAAGGCAACCGAGGAATTTTCCACCGCCATACCATTGGCCGGATATCCGTGGCCGTGAAAAATGGCCGCCTCGGCGAACAACTGTCCCGGTCTTATTATATGAAGGGTGTACTCCTTGCCGTCGGGCGATGCCTTATAAATCCGCACCCGCCCCGACAACAGGACGTAAAAAACGTCGGCCGGGTCCCCCTCGAAAAAAATCACTTCATCCGCGGCCAGATCCCTGAAACGGACAATAGCCGCGATTTCCTCGAGATCACTCTCGTCGAAACCGGCGCAAAGGTACGATTTCGAAAGCAGTTCGATATTATTCATGATATTCCGGTTGAACGCCTGCCAATTATCTCCTATGCTTCATCCTTCTTGCCGATCCGCTCGATAAAATCCTCGCGCACCGGACAGAATATATCCAGCATCACGAACGGCGATTCGCCGACACATTTCGCGCCGTGCGGAACATTGGACGGAAAAACACAAACGTCACCCTTCTCGACCACATGCTCCTTGCCGTCGATCCTCATCCGCGCCTTGCCCGCCTGCACCATCCCGGTCTGCTCGTGCGGATGAATATGCTCCGGGACCTCGCAACCCGGTTGAATCGTGGTCAGAACCATCATCATACTCTCGCCGGAGAGACCGGTCAGGACCACCGAATCGACACCCTCCATCGGCGAAAAACGGGGCGCCTTATCGGGATCGATGTAATATTTCTCTTTATCCGGACTCACAACTCCTCCCCCTCGATTAATTTATGTCGATTTGTATCGAATATACCTGATTGAACATCTTAAATCAAATATCGCTTTTCTTGACCGCCACCGCCATTATTTCAATCTCATCAAGCTCTATTTGCCGATTGCCCCAGTTTCCGGCTGTCCCGCCCCAGATATTTTCCGTCCCGAATCCGGCCATCCGCAGAAGCAACATAAGCTCCGAGCCGATATAACCCTTCTCCCGAACCCGGGTTTTTACTATGCCGCCGCCCGAATCATACTCCACATCGAATAACTCGACCACATGAATCGGGTCGAAATCGCCGCTCACAACATCTTCCTGCTTGTAACTGCGGAATTTCCTGGCGCCGTTGATGGTCGTGAGAATAAACATCCCGCCGACATCCAGCGCCGCATTGATATTACGCAAAATCGCCAGGTCGCGCTCGATCGGATCATCGCCCGCCCCCAGAAGACAGAACGCCCCCTCGCATAAACAAATCGCGGCATCGAATTTCACCGACGGCTTATATTCCGCCGCATTACATTGAACAAGTTCGATTTCCACTCCGGCGGCGGTCGCGGCTTTGCGCGCCTCGGTCAACATCCCCGACGACTGATCCACCCCGGTCATCTTATACCCCCGCCGGGCAAGCTCGACAGAGTGCCGCCCGGTGCCGCAGCCGATATCGAGTATCCTGTTACCCGGCTGAAGCTTAAGTTCCTTGATAAGGAAATCGACCTCCTTTTGCGTGTTCTTTGTAAAGATCTCGTCCATATAACGAGGAGCAGTATAATCGAAAAACTTTTCCCAATCGTCCTTTATCATTTTATCTCCAGTCTCTTCGGTTTCATTATTTCCTCCAACGACCTAATATACTCCGATTTAATACGTTACAAAACCGCTATATGTTGCGTTGCCGCCCCGTCGCCATAAAAGCGGCATATCGAATTTTCCGCTAAAAAGTCAAATAAACCGATTTTTTTCTTTTAACGGGAACAATCATGGAGTATTCTTGTCTTATAAGTAAGGCTATTAACCTGAAGAGGGGTCTTTGGGTGTTGCCTTGTTGTTATTTTGTTGGGATTCACAAACCACAGCTCCGGGATGAGCACCTATGACACAGCTTCATTGATACCCGGAGCTGTTTTTTTATTTCGATTTTTGCCTTAATTTCCATACTCGAAACTGATCGGCGGCGGCCTATATTAGTAGGTCGGGTTCCGAATGAATTTTCGTCTTCGACGAAAATGAATGAGAAACCCGACGATTATTCTGAAAATTTTCTTAAAGTGGTGTCGGGTCTCTGTCGAAGATCCTGAGCCTTGTGAAGGACACCCGACACCCGGCGGTCGCCCCGCGACCGCCGATTATTAATAGTACAGTAAATCGGGTTTCTCGCTCATTCGCCAACGCTCATTCTCTCGGAACCCGACCTACTAATCTAATTTCTTTCCCAATGGCTACAGCTTGAGCTTCGCCACCTGATCGTAAGTTTTTTGGACTACCGGCTGTGAAATCAAGCAGGTTAAATGATGTAGGTGGATATGCCCCGATGCCATTATTCGAGACTGAATAAGCCCGACTTCCGTCCGGAAGAATTGCCAATTTCCCCAATAAAGCGGGCCAGGTGGAATGAGCGGGATTATAACCATAGGTACAAACACGTCGGTATGTTTCGAATGGATCGATTTCAATGATCAACAAAGTACCTATCTCCGGCATATAGAATGGTTCACCCCTCTCAGTAACCAGCAAATATTGACCATCGGGAGTACAATCCAGATAACCCAAATAAGCGTTATATATTGTGTTTACTGAATCGATAATTGAATTATTGACCAAATCGTATTTATATACTCCGTCCGGCCTGGCAGTAATGAACGCGTATCTTTCATCAGGTGAAATAGAAATAGTAGGTCGGGTTCCGAATGAATTTTCGTCTTTGACGAAAATGAATGAGAAACCCGACAATTATTCCTTTATAATACTTTCGCGTCTATAAGTAACAATTGTGACAAAGTAATATTGATTTTTCAGATTATAACGACGGAGGGTTTTCATAAGAAATGTCGGGTTTCTCGTTCATTCGCCAACGCTCATTCTCTCGGAACCCGACCTACTAATCTGTCGCATTCAATTAATGAACATTGCCCGTTGGCGTAAAAATAATACTGCGCAGTAGCATTATTTGTCGATATGTTAATTAATATCGACAATATGCCTATAACCCCCAGGATATGTTTAAAACGTAACATAATATAATCTCCCTAAATTGCAGCTCCAATTGCTATGTATGAACAGTTCGCATTGTTAAAAATATCAAGCACTTCGATTATTACTCTATCTTCCAGATCGATAACGACTGCAGGACCCCAACCCGTATATGATTCCGCACCGACATACAATCTCCTGCCGTCGGGTGTGGGACATATTATACCTCTGCCGGTATATGTATGCTCCAATTCGGGATAAACCAGCGCCGAAACCGTCGATACCATTTCACCGCTTTCGGAATCGAAAATCATCAGATATTCCAGCGGGGCTATGCCGAACACCGGGACGCCCGGGTCGGATACATACAGTTCTTTTCTATCGATAGATATAGCAACATCGCCATATCCGCCCCTTGTTTCGATCATTCTATCCAGCGATCTGGTTGTAACATTATAACGGTATAAATATGAAAGATCCACATTTTCATACCCATGGAAAAACAGATCTTTTGTTTTTCCATTATATACCAGGCGGTGCACCAAGACGGGCATCTGAGTGTCTTCTGTCATTACCACGAATGAGTCGGCCAATTCCCGGCTGTCGCAGTCGATTTTGAAAATAACATTTTGTTCGACGCTATTACCGTTTGAATCCACCGCAAGTTTACGCCCGAAAAATACATTATCGACCGTATCCAGACAGCCGAATCGCGTCAGACGCGGAATCGAATCATAAGGGACGAAAGTTATCGGATCGATAAAATATATTTTATCATCCAAAAGCGAATTGCAGAGACAGTAATTATCACCGCCGTCGAAATAGTATTCGCCGTACATATCGAGAGAACCGATATTGGATAAATCGGCCGTGCTGAGAATTGTTGTCGATTGCATCTCGAAATTAGACACCAGAAGTTTATCGCCTTCCGGTGTAA
>Ga0272443_10002304_pt1 | contig 24735 bp, 22 predicted proteins | sample SSMAcet12_FD_193581 | JGI IMG/M metagenome (GOLD analysis project Ga0272443, IMG submission 193581) | Marine sediment archaeal communities from Little Sippewissett salt marsh, Falmouth, MA, United States - SSM-Acet-12 | ecosystem: Environmental > Aquatic > Marine > Wetlands > Sediment ...
GCCTTTTCCGCAGACCGGATTTGCGGTTATGAAAGTTTGACAGAACGCCCAATATCCGCTACAATAAAATGATGTTCCATAATATGGAACAAATTCCGTTCAGGAGGCCGGTCATCAAGATTCATACCATCCGTATTCAGAATGCAACCGTTATTACGATGGACAGTCAGCGCAGGATCCTCCGTAAAGCCGTAATTGATATTAAAGGCAATCGGATCGATTTTGTCGGCACTGCGGACGAACTGTCCGCTGAAGCCGGATCCGACCGTGCAGCCGACCGCGTGATCGATGCCGCCGGCATGGTTGTACTGCCGGGGCTGATCGATACCCATGCCCACGCCGGACACGGGCTCACCAAAACACTTGGTGAGGGAGGGGCCGGTATGGACTACTCATGGGATCAGTTCATGGAGCGTATCTATTTCCGGGGCTCGACCCCGCGCTTCTGGGAAGTAGAAGCGCGACTCTCCGGGCTGGAAAAGCTCCGCTTCGGAGTGACCACCGGGATGAGTATGATGGGTTCCTACCCGCGGTACGATGATGCTGCATACTGGCAGGCCCACGTGGACGGAATGTCGGCGGTCGGCATACGGGATATTCTGGGAGTAGGCACTCCCAACCCGCCTTTTCCCAAGACTTTTCGTGAATGGAAGAGTGACGGAAGCTACCGGGAGTACACCATGAGTCACCGCGATTCCTTTGCGAAGACCCGGGAGGCGGTTGCGGCCTTCAACGGACTCAACGACGGCCTGACCATGGCGTATCCCACTCCGTCAGGAGTAGGCCGCCGGGATCCCCTGACTGTAGAGGAGCAGATTGCCCAGAACAGGGCGATGAAGGATATCGCTGATGAGTTCGGTGTTCCCGTTCACGCCCATTCGTATGGAGGAGACATACAATTCGCGCATAAGCATTTCCCCTTCATGCTGGGGCCGCACCTTTCCCTGGCACATTGCACGGGTATCGACGAGGAGGAGGTTCGGATTCTGGCCGAAACAGGCACCAGTGTCTGCAGCGGGCCGAGCACCGGATCGTACATAAAGGCACGGTGTCCGGTGGTGGAGCTGATCGATGCAGGATGCACCGTGAGCTTCTGCACCGACGCAAGCGCGCCTGATCGTACGTACGATCTTTTTGAAAAATTACGTATCGGAGCGAGACTGCACAGGGTGCACTTCCATGACGGCGGGGTCCTGCCGGCCGGGAAGCTTCTCGAGATGGTGACTGTCGATGCAGCCCGGTGCCTTGGGCTTGAGGATGAACTCGGTTCGATTGAAGCCGGCAAGCGGGCGGACATCATCATGATCGATATGCGCAAGCCCCATCTCGTACCGGTCTGGCATGAACCGATGCGGATGGTCTATCAGGCTTCGGGACATGACGTTGATACGGTCATCGTTGACGGCAGGGTCCTCATGGAGAGGCGGACTGTGGATCATATGGATGAATCACGGGTCCTCGAAGATGCAGCCGAAGAGGCATGGCTGGCTCTTGAACGACTCGGTTTCGAAGCAGCCGCGGAATTACCCGAAAACATGTGGGGCGTGACCCACTATTGATAAAGCAACAAGGAGCAAGCACTATGGCACAAAGACCTGAACTGCCCGGCAACAAGGCAGAGAAACTGATCACCTTCATCTATTACAAGGACCTCCAGAAGGGGATCGACTTCTACGGCAACGTACTGGGTTTCCCTCTCGAAATCGATCAGGGCTGGAGTAAAATCTACCGTGTCTCCGAGGCGGGATACGTCGGTATCGTGGATGAAAAGCGCGGTATGCAGAACTGGCATAAGGACAAGACGGTACAGATCTGCATACGGGTTCCCGAAGTTGACCCCTGGTACACATTCGCGAAGGACCTCGGGGTGGAGAACCTCTCCGAGATGTTCGTCAGTCAGGAACTGAAGATCAAAGCCTTCGTGTTCGATGATCCGGAAGGATACCAGATCGAGTTCCAGGAATCGACCGAATAAGGGGAATAAAGCCCGGCAGCTTCATCCGGATGCCGGGCTTCCCTGTATACCTGCGGGCCCGGTAATGCGGTCCCGGTAATTGACTATCGGGATATTCGATAGGATAATGGTGACGTGAAGAACAAAATCACTACCCATTACGCATCCCTCACGCCACAGCAGAAGAAGATAGCCAACTATATCCTGGACAATCTGAACGATGTTATCTTCAACAACGTCAGCTATCTGGCGGAGAAGGCGGATACCAGTGTAGCGTCCGTCATCCGTTTTGCCCGCGCGCTCGGTTACGAGGGCTTCCCGCAGCTGAAAGACGACCTGATTGAATATTACCGGAAGCAGATGGACATCGGCGGCCGCTTCAAGCGGACCATCGAGAACCTTCCCGACGGGCATCCCTCCTATGCCGATATCACCCGGTCGGAAATTGCCTATCTCCAGCGCTCTATTAATGAACTCGATCAGAAGCAATTCGACCGGGCGGTTGAATTGATGTGCACCGCAAAGCGTCTCTACATCTTCGGAAACGGTTCGAATGAATGTCTGGCCAATAATCTCTTCTTCCGGCTCAACCGCCTGGGGATGGAGGTGGTCCAGCTGTCGGAATCCGGTCACTGTCTGATGGAGAAGCTCTTCAGGGTCGAACCCGAGGATGTAATCGTCGTCTTTGATTTTTTCACCCCCTCCCTGGACACGACCAGAATCAACGAACTCAAACAGCGCAATAACTACACGATCGTCTCGATCACCGATACCAGCAACCCACAGATGATCAGGAATTCGGAGGTCGTGCTCAACGCCAAGCGGGGTTCATCGAAGTTCTTCAATTCACATGTCGTTCCGACGGCCATTATCAACGCCCTCGTCATAGCGGTTGCCCGCAATCTCGGGGAGCAGGCAGTGGTCAACCTCAAGCGCCTTTCAAAGCTCCGGGAAAAATATTCGTATCCCCCGCTGAGCAACAGCATCAGGCTGGGTGAAAACCTGGAGTAAAGTACAACGGGATAAAAAAAGGGCTGTCTTTAATATAAAGACAGCCCCGAAAGTCATAGGGTTCTAAGATCTAGTAGTCGTAGTTCCTGATAGCGTTGATCAGATCCATGCCACCGACTTCGCCGGCATACTTTGCGTACACTTTCTCAGCAGCTGCTCTGAAGGGTTCCGGGTCGGGATACGTGACGGTAACGCCCTTCGCCTTGAGGTCGTCGAGCCGTTCGACTTCCCATTGAGCGTACAGCTTTCTTTCGAGCTGAGTGGATTCGACTGCCGCTTCGTCGACGATCTTCTGGTATTCAGCAGGCAGACTATCGTAGAAGACCTTACTCATAACGGTGTATCCGATCAGGTTGATCCAGCCGATCTGTGCCCAGTAAGGAGCAGGTTCGAAGAAGCTCTTGGAGTAGTAGTTGATGTTGGCAGCTTCAGCGCCGTCGATAACATCCTGTTCCAGAGCGGTGTAGAGTTCGCCGTATGCCATGGGAAGCGGAGCTGCGCCGAAGGCCCGGTAGGCTTCCAGGTGGATGGGGTTCTCCATCAGGCGGATCTTCTTGCCCTGCAGGTCGTTGATCGAGTTGACCGGACCGACGGACTTGGTAGTCATGATATGACGCAGACCTACGTCTTCGAGTCCGAGCAGGTGAAATCCCTTGTCCTCCATGGCTTTCCGGATCGGAGCGGTGACTTCAGGATCGTCGAGAACCGCATTGAGGTGTTCCTTGTTCTCGAACATAAAGGGAAGTTCGAAAATCTTGACTTCGGGAACGAAGTTGACCATGGGTCCGGTGGTGTTTGCCATCTGGATAGTACCATCCTGTACTGAAGCGAGGACTTCCATCGACTCACCAAGCTGATTGTTTGGGTATATCTCGACTTTTATTTTTCCATTGCTTTTTTCTTCAACAATTTCCTTGAACAGTTCCGCACCTTTTACCTGGGGTTCACCAGGTGAGTTGGTGTAGTGGGCCCTAATTGTGTATGTCTTTTCAGCTTCCTGCTGTCCGCCTGAAAAAACAAACGCAATTCCGATTACCAGCATGAAGACACACAGAAATGTGACGCGTTTTGACAATTTCATGCTACCTCCCTTTTAATTTGTATTAGATTACTTTACCAATTATAAGACAATATTCAAAGGTGTCAAGGGAAAATGAAATACCATTTCACATAACAAACCACTAAGCATTTCAAGTCTGAACTCAGGGAGTGCCGGAACGTCTCCGGTATGTTTGAGTAAAGATTAATTTTGTCTCCGATAAGTTTTTATATTTATATAATTTATATTTTCAAAACATAAGGGATCGAAAAGAGAAGCGGAAAAGGCCGGAGCAAAGATGAAAAATTATTTACAATATTAAAAATCTCGAAAAACAATAAACAACCCCTCTTTCAAATGGTGACGAGTGGAATTGAGGAGCAGCCGGGCACAGGCTGTATGGGTGCGTATGCCCGGCTGCAGTATACTTAAAGGTATAGTAGTTTTAACCCATCAAGTCCATCAAATTGGGAATAAACATGAAGACCTGCGGAAAGTAGGTTACCAGGATCAGAACGAGGACCATCATGACGACCATCGGCAGAATGACGGGGGTTACCTTTCGGATAGAAACCCCGGCAATTCCGGAGGCAACATAGAGTGTCGCTCCGTAAGGGGGCGTGATATATCCGACCGCGAGGTTTACACAGACGATAATTCCGAAGTGCACGGGATCGATGCCGTAACTCATGGCAATGGGGAACAGGATAGGCACGAACACAATTATGGCGGTGAAACTTTCCAGGAACATTCCGATAAGCAGAAACGTGAAGTTCAGGATCAGCAGAAAGTAGATCGGATTCTGTATGTGGAGCTGCAGCCAGTTGCTCAGCATCTGGGGCACCTGGTAGATCGTTACCAGCCAGCCGAATATGTACGCTGTGGTTACAATAAACATAACCGCGCTGGATAGTATGGCCGCTTCAAAAAGAATCTCGGGGAGATCCCGAATTTTTATCCGCTTGTAATAGAATAATGCCACGATGAGTCCGTAGATTACAGCGACACCTGCCGCTTCTGTTGCCGTGAAGACACCGAAGATGATGCCGAAGATGATGATGAGCGGCAGAACAAGTCCGGGAATGGCGTCCTTGGCGGTGATGAAGATATTCTTCAGACTGAACTTGTAGGTCGGCAGGTAGGCTTCGCCGCCCTTCTTGGCGTGACGGTTGACGATCAGCATCATTCCTCCGCCGACGAGAAGACCGGGCAGAAAACCACCGAGGAAGAGCCTTGCAATTGATGTCTCGGTGATAAAACCTATCATTATCATGAGAATACTCGGCGGGATGATCGGGCCGATTGCACTTGCGGTCGCCTCGACCGCGGCGGCGAAGGCTGGTTCATACCCCTGCTTTTTCATTGCGGGAATGGTCATCGATCCGGTTGCGGCCACGTTGGCTGTAGATGAACCGGAGATGCCCGAGAAGAGCATGGATGCCACAACGGCTACCATGGCGATACTTCCTTTGACGAAACCGATCAGTGCATTGGCGAAATGTACGAGGGTCTCGGTAATACCCCCTTTCTCCATCAGGAGTCCCGCCAGCATGAAGAGGGGGATGGCCATGATCGGCCAGGAGTTGAGGGCGGCGAACATCCGCTTGGGGATGATGTTCATACTAACGCTGCCGTCAACGATGAATGCGATCAACGATCCGACACCCATGGAGAAGGCGATCGGCATGGTAAACACTAGAAGGGCCAGGATACTAATAACCATTACAAATAAAACCATAGAATTACTCCTTAACTGGACTCCGCGATCCTGTCCGGTCCGTATTTGATCAATTCAAAGACCAGGATTACCGCTTCCATCAGCATCATACCGAAACCGATCGGGAACACCAGATAGACATTTCCCATCGGAATTCCAAGAGCCGGGGATGTAGTGCCGAATGAGTTGGACATTACTTCGATACCGTAGTAAAGGGCCACGGCGATGAAGGCCACGATCAGCAGGTTCAGGAACAGGTTGAGAAAATACACTGTCCGTTTTGACATCAGCTGAGTGATGTAGTCGACGTTGAAATGCCTGCTCTTACGGATACAGACCGAGGACCCGAGGATGATGAGCCACACCAGACTGAACCGCGAGACTTCTTCCGTCCATGAAGGCGGTGCCTGGAAAACGTAGCGCGATACTACCTGGTAGAACACGGAAAAGATTATTACTGTGAACAATATCAGAATCAAAAGTTTGACGATTTGTCTGATAATCGTAATTGGATTGAAGCGTGAATACTGTATTTCTTCCATCCTTCTGCCTCCTGTTTTCTAGGCCATCTAACTATAAAAGAAATTATCTCGTCAACAACTGCCGGGAGAATAATCTGAATTTTTAGCTTCAGACAGCAGTTTGTAAAGGTTTTTTACGGAAAAAGGTTGGTTTGTATCATGAAACAGCGTGCCAATCTATGAGAAAGGCGCCCCAAGGATTACATCCCGGGGCGCCGGTGAATCGTTGTGACAGGCCCGAATGCACGGTCTCCCGTCTATTCTGCGAGGCTGATCCGTACTTCTTCCGCCCCCTTCATGAGGACCCGTTTGCCGACCTTCTGGAGTTCGTCCAGATTCTCTTCGATCTGCGCGAAGATGTTGACCGGCTGCTGCATCTCGATGTAGGAACACCGGGATACGAAATACGGTCCGTAGGCGATGTAGATCTCATCGGGTACATTCCGGGGCGGGTCCTGCACCAGAAAGGCGAGGGTGCCGGCCGGACATCCGATGGTACGCTGGTTCTCCGGTTCGACGGTCAGGTCTTCAGGAATTGTCACCATTGCGTGTCCTGAGACGATGCTCTGCCAGAACGTGAACTTCAGGGGAAGCCGTTCCAGAAAGGTCCGGCACGTTTTCGGAGCCTCTTCCTCCAGCAGGCGGGCGTAGAAAACGCCCCCCTTCTCGAATTCAACTTTCAGTCGTTTCATAATCAGTCCATCCCAACCATCTTCTTGTATCCGTCGAGATACTGTTTGGCTCCTTTTTCAACAGGAAGGCCGGCCACTTCGTATTCGAGGCCGATGTACCCCTTGTAGCCGATGGCTTCCAGACGGTTGACCACCCATTCGTAGTCCATGTCGCCTTCACCGAACAGGGTTGGAACGTAGGTCCGCTTGCTCGGATCGAGAAAACCATCCTTGAGGTGGACCATCTTGATGATGTCACGCTGTACCTCGAATGCCTTGCGGTAATCGATGGTTGCCTGCTCCATCAGATTGAGAGGTTCGTAGATGATTCCGATATTGTCATAACCGACCATTTCGCACATCTTCACCAGGGTTTCCGGCTGGCCGAGGATACCGGTATCATGGTTCTCACAGACCATGGTCACGTTCTTTTCCTTGGCGTAACGGGTCATCTCCTTGAGATAGGGAAGCATCTGCTCGAGCTTCTTTTCGTCCTCATCGCCGGGTACGAAGCGCAGCAGCTCCGAGCCGAAGAAAGCGGCGCAGTCGATGGCCTTCTTGGTCTGTTCCATCTCCTTCTCCAGATCTTTCGGGTCGGAGCTGGCGAATCCGACCTTGGTGTAGCGGTCCGCATTGGGGAACTGGAATCCGGGGTGGTGCTTCCAGGCGCCGAATCGTCCTGATTGTCCGCCGCCGAAGTAGCCGTTGATGGATGTGATCTTGAGACCGTATTTCTCAGCGGTCTTCTTGATTGCTTTGTGGTCGGCTTCGTCGGGGAATACAGACCAGTGGGGCGGTTTGTCGATGATGTCGACATTTTTGTAGCCAGCCTCTGCTATGAGCTGACAGGTTTTATCCCATGGGTGATGGATCATGGGAATGGTGGGGAAAGTAAGTCTGTTGATATCTCGCATCTCGGTCCTCCAGAAAATTAATACAACGCTCCATGAGCGTCGTTCAGCAGAGATGAGTGCTGTGCATATCAATGATCGGGTCGGGGAGCCTTTTCTCAGGGTGGGCTCCCTGAGTCTAATAGTATAAACCTTACAAAAATTGTCAAGATAAAAGTCGAATAAAGTTGGATAAATAGTTCTTTTGGAACCATATTTCATAATACGGTACCATTGCGCTGCTGATTTTTTTTCCATAAACTGTAAAATATGTGCTGCTGATGTTTGACTATTCCTTAGCATCTCTGTAAAATATATTACGTATTGCAGAAGATGTAATATTATGTGCAGAATGGAGTGCACAGTGTGAAGTGTTGAACTTGAATCGTGCATCGGGTCTTTTTCTCAGGGTATGACAGAATGTGAAGGAAATTTAGATTTTTCTCGACTTGTTTCTCAATGTGAGAGGAGGACTTGATGAAAGCATTGCAGGAAGGAAGATCCCTGGAACTGTCAAAGGAGCTTCTGAGGGGGGCGATCGACATCCACGTGCATGTCGGACCGCACCTGTTCAGCAGTCCCAGACGCCAGGATCCGATAGAGTGCGCCCTTGAGGCGCGGGCAGCCGGTATGCGGGCGTACGGTATAGTCGATGTGTTCGAGATGAGCAACGGGTATACCTACATAGTGAATCGGCATGTTGACAATTTCACCGTGTACGGCGGTCTTGCGCTGAACACGGTGTATGGGGGTATGAACCCGAGGGCGGTCAAAACGGCGCTGTATTACGGGGATGGTGCGAAGTACATATCCTTCGGAACCCATTCCACCTACTACCAGGCATCCAAGGAAGGGAGGCTGGTGGACGGCAAGTTTACCACCCTGGCCGAACTGTACCCGAAGTTCCGGAAAGAGGAGCTGTCCCGGGCGATCAGGATCCCGCTGGATGAAGAGCCGGGGGAGGAGCTGGATGAGATCCTCAGGCTGATCGCCGATCATCCGGAGGTCTACATGGACACCGGTCACATATCGGCGGAAGAGGCAATGCGCCTCTGCGATCTCAAGGACAAGTACGGCTACCAGAAGATTGTTATCTCGAGTTCGGTGGTCAAGGTGTCCACGATGCAGCAGCTCGAGTACATGGTGAAGAAGGGGGCCTATCTGGAACAGTCCCTGGGAGCCTACACGGCGGCCCAGATGATACCCCTGACTCACTACTACGTCGAGACGGAGTATGCGACAATCGACGAGGGGATGGATGCTCCTGTAACCCGGGGAATCGGAATCGTGGCCGACCAGGTGGCCGAGTTCGGAGCTGAGAACATGCTTCTCGTCACCGATTTCGGACGGTATGCTCTCTCTACGCCGACCGAAGGACTGCGGCAGTTCATATCCATGATGCTCGACCTGGGGATCAGTCCCGAGGATGTTCGTACCATGGTGAAAACCAACCAGGAAAAGCTTCTCGGGCTGGAGCCTATGCCGCCTGAGGCGTTTCCGATTGGAGAAAATACGGAGGCATCATGAACAGAAGAATAAAGATAAGCTTCGTCGATGAGGGGGTATCGGCCCTCGCGACCCTGCTGGATGACATGGCCCCGAAGACCTGCGACTGCATATGGGAACTGCTGGCGGAGCCGGTGGAGAACATGGGTATCCATGCCATGTGGACTGGTAGGGAAATATCGTTCGGTATACCACACGAGCGATTTCCCAACGACGAGGGCCTCAAGGTACCGCCTGAAAATCAGACGGTTATACCGATCCCAGGCGACCTGATCTGGAACGGCTATGCGCCGTATCAGTGGCAGGGCAAGCCCCATCCCGTCTATGATTTCGGGATATTCTACGGCCGGGACAGCCGCCTGCTGCTTCCGGTGGGCTGGCGTCCGAGCAACCGCTTCGGTACCATCGACGAGAACCTCGAGGAGTTCGCCAAAGTGTGTGCCCGCTGCCAGAGTGAAGGGGTGAAGAGGATCAGACTGGAGCGGCATACCGGCTGATTCTGAAGGGAAGTCGATCCTGAAACCGCTTCCCGGGAAGGGGTTCGAGAGCCGGAGCGTCCGGTAACATGATTCGCAAACAAGAGCACATCGGTGCTTATATGATTTTTTTAGATGAAGGAGAGAAAAATGGCACAGCAACAACCGGAGAAACTCAAACTCACGTTCAGCAAAGGAGGAACGCTCACGGCGACCCTGCTCTGGGACAAGGCCCCGAAGACCTGCGAGGCCATCGTGGATGCCTTGCGGGGCGGACCCGTAAGTTCCGAAGACTGCAGCCCGCTGATGCACGCACAGTATGCGGGATCGGAAGTCTATTTCGAAGATTTTCCCGCCAGGGACGACATTCCCTTTGAAAACACGACTATGCGGACCGATGAGAACATGTTCTGCACCAACAGGATCCCCGGAGGGGTCCTGGCTTACTACGTGAATCCCAAGATCAAATCATTCTGTATCGTGTACGGCGAGTTGATTCCCCGCCGGACCGCGGACGTGGAGATTCCCTTGAACATGTTCGCCACTATAGACAACTGGGACGACGCGAAGGAGATCGGTCAGCGGGCCCGGATCGACGGCCCCGGATCGGTCACCGTCGAGATCCTCGAATAGGCGGGTAGCGGAATGTCTGACTATGCGCGTACGAGAGAGGTCCTGGAGAAAAACTACGCTGAACATGAGCAGCTTCTGAAGGAGGCATACAAAGCCTCCCTCGTCAGCGTCGATCACTTCCAGGACTGGATCTCGAAAAAATTCCGGGAGCTGGGTATGGAAGCGGAGGAGTTCCGGGTCCGGGGCAGCGAGCTCAAGGACCAGCCCTCCTTCCGTGCAACCTACAGCGATCCGGATTCGATAGAGGAAGGTCCCAAGAACGTGCTGGGATATCTGAACAAGGACGCCACCGACGGGATCCTGCTGTATGCCCACGCCGACAAACGGCCCGAGACGTATGAATGGGGCAAAACCATGCCGGAGATCGGGGAAAAGGACGGCCGCTACTACGGCGCCGGGATCGCCGACGATGTGTCCGGCCTGGCCGCGATGCTGTCGGCGGTCAAGCTCTACCGGGACCTCGGATATGAACCCCGGAAGAAGGTGATGATCGCCAGTATTCTCGGCAAACAGGGGGGAGTATTCGGAACGTACGGTCTGATGCACCGCTACGGCCCGATGAACGCCGCGATTTACATGCACCCCGCCGAAAGCGGAGCGGGCCTCAACGAACTGAAGGTCGCCAGCAACGGTCTCATCGAGTTCGATATCCGGGTGAGCGGTAAAGGTCCGGATTCGACGGAAGTCCACCAGACCATTTTCTCGAAGTCAGCTGTGAGCGCCGTGGACAAGCTCCTGTATGTATACGGGGAGCTGCAGAAGTGGGCGGAGAAAAAGTCTTCCGAGTATCACCACGCGTCGGTCCATGCACTGGCGGGGCAGTCCTTCGCTCTTACGGCGGGGAAATTCTTCGTTGGCGAGGAGAACGAAACCTTCCAGATACCGACTGCCGGAAGCATGAAGGGGACCATGAGTTTCCCTCCCAACGCACAGCTCGATACGGTGCGGCGGGAATTCGAAGAGGAACTCGACCGGATAAAAGCGGCCGATCCCTGGCTCTCAAAGGGCAATCTGGCCTTGAGCTATGGCGACCGGGTGGGGGAATCGGCGGAATCTGATCTGGAGAGTGCATTCATCAAGGACTCCGTCGAAGTGGTCAAAGCCTTCGGCAAGGATCCCGAGTTCTTCTATGGCCACAGTATGAGTGATATCCGCTATCCTCTTCTTGCCTGGGATGCGGATGCCGCCTACGGCATCGGTCCGCTGGCAGGTGAACTGGCCACCGAGAATGAGTGGGTCGACAAGGAGGAGTACATCCTCTCCATCGCGATACTCACAGAGCTGATCAGGAAAGTTGCGGGGTAGTGCCGTTTGAACGGCTTGCTGCCGTGGAAAGATACAGGCGGGCGCCGTTTTACGGGGCCCGCCTTTTTTTACGGGGAGCTGAAAAAACCGCGTCCGGATAGCGGGCGCCCCGGGCTCTACGGATTATCTGACCGGGGCATTCAGTTCAGCACGATCAGGGTAACCCCGGCGAGCATGATGCCGACCCCCAGAAGCTTCTCCCTGATGTTTTTTTCCTTGAGGAAAATGGCGCCCCAGATGACACTCAGCGCGGTGCTGGTGCGCTTGATCGCCACGACGTAGGCGACCAGTGTCAGCTGCACCGCGAGCATCTGAAAAAGCAGAGCACAGCCCTGAAACAAGCCGATCGGAATGAGGCAGCGGAGGTTCTTCCGTATTGTTCTGAAGAGGTTCCGGTTGGTGAGCAAAGCCACCGGCAGCATCGCGATGCTCATGAAGACCGCAAGAGAGAAGGACCAGAACATTGGAGATGAGTTCCGCACGCCGATCTTGTCGAAGTTGGCGGTTATGCTCCAGATGAAGGCGACAAGCATCATGTAGCGGGGGCCAGGCTGTTCGAATAGCGCTTTGAAGGGCATCAACACTCCTCTTGAAAGCTGGTTGAGGTGGAGGAGATAGCTTCCCGCAACGATGAGGATGACCCCGATAAGTCCCGCTGCGGAGGGGAACTCTCCGACGATGATGGGAGAGGTAATCAGCAGAAAGAGGGGCGAAAAGGCGACCATCGGAACGGTTATCGAAAGTTCGGATGACTTGATGGCCCGCATGTACAGTATGATCGCCAGGGTGTTCAGCGTTCCATGAGCAATAAGAGCGGAGAGGTAGTGGGGACCGATGTCAGGAATCCCCGACAGAACGAGTGCAACCGACAGGAGCGGTATCGAAAACGTCATCAGGACCCATGAGACCAGGTATTCGTTCATCCTGGCGAGTCCGATCTTGCTGAAGAGGTCCTTTGAGGATTCGGACAGCGCTGTCAGGGCGGCGAAGATAAACCATGTCATGATTGGCGATCATAGCATAGAACTTTTTCAGTGTCCCCGAAACGGTACCTGTTTTACCCGAAATCCAACCGGTATTGCCGTATTCTCTCAGTCTTCCAGGTGAACTGTCGTTCCGATGCCCTGTTTTACGGCCTGCTTGTAGAGATAATCGGCGGCGGCGACATCCTCCGCGGCGATTCCCATGGACTTGTAGAGGCTTATCTCCTTCTCCCCCTGACGTCCGGCTTTCGAACCCCCGGCTATTTCTCCGATCTCACCGTAGAGATGGTCTTTGGTGATGGCGCCCTCTCTGAGTGGAATGACAATCTCTCCGGCTCCGTTCAGCGCTTCCTCTCTCGTGTCCGTCACGACTTTGGCTTTGAGTACGAGGGCCGTGTCAACTTCACGGACCGTAGGCGCGTAGGATGCAATGGAGTTGATGTGAGTTCCCGGGCGGACCCATTCCCCGAAGACAATGGGCTCGACAGTGGTTGTACAGAGCTGGATGATATCCGCCTCCCGCACCGCCTCCTCGACCGAGGAGGCAATGTTGATGGCGATGTCGTATTTTTCGAGGCTATCCGAACGGAATTTTCGGGCCGATTCGGGAAAAATATCATATATGGTAACGGTGTCGATGGGTCGTACCTGCAGGAGGGCTTCCAGGTGTGTGCGTCCCTGACGGCCGGTGCCGATGAGGGCCAGATGACGGCTCTCCATGCGGGAGAGGTGCCGCGCGGCTACTGCCGAGGCGGCGGCGGTGCGGGAGGCTGTCACGCTTCCCCCCTCTATCAGGGCAAGGGTTTCGCCGGTCTCCGGGTCGATCAGGGAAATGTCGGCATAGATAAGAGGCCGGCCGGAGGCGGGATTTTTTTTCCTTGAGTTGAGGGTCTTCACTGCCATCAGTCCGTCTTCGGTAAGATAGCCGATCAGTACTTCCAGGAGACCCGTGTCGGTTCCAAGGTTGATTCCTTTTTTTTCGGGCTGTATACAGTTTCCGCGGGAGAATTCGACGAGGGCGTGTTCCACCAGCGGGATGAGTTCTTTCATTTGTATAAGGGACTGTACCTGGCTTCGCGTTAGTATCAACATATGGCTTTCTTCCTCCTTTGCCTTAACCTGATCTATATGATAAAATATCATTCCGGATGACGCAACACCAGACGCATCACTGATTGAAACGCTGATTTGCACACAGATTGCGGCAGGAGGAGCTGATATGTATGATCTGCTATTCAAGAACGGTATGGTAATAGATGGAACGGGGGCACCTGCTTTCAGAGCAGATGTTGCCGTTCAGGCAGGCAGCATTTCCGCGGTCGAGCCGGGGATTTCCGGCGATTCGGCCGCGGTGGTGCATGATATTGAAGGGCAGTGTATCGCCCCCGGCTTCATAGATCTTCACACCCACTCAGATTTTCCCCTGCTCGTAGACGGACGTGCCCTCAGCGCCCTCCATCAGGGTGTGACGACGCAGGTGATCGGGAACTGCGGTTTTTCCCCGGCGCCTCTGAAGCAGTCCGATGACATCAGGCGGAACGTGTTCTGTTTCCGCGGTCCCTATTCGCCTGATTGGCGGGAGTTCGGAGATTTTCTCGATCATTACGATGCCATTCGCACCGGGACGAACACTGCAGTACTGACGGGACACGGAGCCCTGCGGAGCTGGGGGATGGGATATGAGAACAGGAGTCCCCGCGGAGATGAGCTTGAATTGATCGACCGGCAGCTGAGGGAAGCCCTGGAAGCCGGAGCCTTCGGCCTGTCCACCGGGCTGGAGTACGCTCCCGGATCGAATGCGGACAGGCGGGAACTGAACAGGCTCTGCGCGACGGTAGCCGAATACGGCGGACTCTATGCGACCCACGTGCGCAACCGGGATGAGCAGTATCAGCAGGGCTTCGATGAGGCCTTCCGCAGCGCCGAAGAGAGCGGCGTCCGTCTGCAGATCTCCCATGCAGTACCGAAGTACGGCGCGCCTCCGGAAGCGGCGCAGTGGTTCCTGGAGCAGCTTCACCTCGCGGCAGGCGGTACTGATGTTGCTGCCGATGTCATACCCTACGAGTGGGGGCCGACCTCTCTCTCGGCAGTACTGCCGAAGGAGCTGCTGCGCCACGGCCCTTCGGAAATAGCCGGCATGCTGCAGTCCCGGGATGTCCGGGAGAAAGTTGTCAACCAGGAACGGCCCTTCTGGCTCCATTTCCGTGACGGGCTGTGGGACCAGGTGGTGCTCTACTATTCTGAAAAATTTCCGGATCTGGTGGGGAAGAACGCCTGGCAGATCGGCGATTTTTTCCATACTGATCCATTCAACGGGCTGCTGTCGGTGCTCGAAGGTGAGAGAGAGACGATGTTTTCAGTGCTCATGATGGGAAAAATTAAGAACCGCGCCCACCTCGACCTGCTCATCCGGGACCCCCTCGTGGGGGTCATATCCGATGCCATGTCACTGGCCGGCGATGGTCCTCTGGCATCGGTGATCTGGTCTCCCGGGTGTTACGGCTGGGTGCCCCATTTTTTTCATGAATTCATTGGAAAGGGGAGGCTTCTGACACTCGAACAGGGAATTGAAAAAATTACCGGCTTCCCGGCCCGGCGGCTCGGTCTATCTGACCGGGGGTGTCTCCGCCGGGGGGCCAGAGCCGATTTGACGGTGTTTGATCCTGAACGTGTCAGCGAGAACGCGAGTATGGAAGATCCGCGCAGATACGCCGGCGGTTTCTCCTACGTAGTGTGCAACGGTGAAACTGTGATCGAGGATGGACGGTATACGGAGAAGCTTCCGGGAAAGCTGCTGCGAAGAGGGGCCATGTAGAGATACGGGGGCCGTATACGCAGTATGCGCCGGGTAGACGGATTCACGGAGCTGAACGAAGCATTGACTTGAAGCGGCCGGTGAGCGCCAGCACGCTGAAGACCGCAAAGCTCAGGACCATCGGCAGTGAGAAGAGCCGGATGGTATGCGCTATGCCGAACAGATCGGCGCCGGCGCCGAAGATGAGCGGGCTGATCGCATTGGTCATTGTCAGGATACTCACCAGGGTGCCGAAGGTCGTGCCTCTGCCCATACCGCTGCTCAGGCGGGAAAGGATGTAGTTCTGATTCGGACTGACGCTCGATGCCGATAATCCGAATAAGAGTAGAAGCGGCGGCGCGGTCCACCATATGCTGAGGGTGCCGAGAAGATAGATCACCGGCGCCATCACCAGGGTACCCGCAAGAAGAATCCTGACGTGCCCGAAAGTATCGCCTGCCTTCCCGCCGATGCGTGAGCCGATAATAGCTCCCAGGAAGTACACTCCCGAGGAGAAGGCGGCAAGGTGTTCTTCCACGGCAAGCTCACGCATGAGATAGGTGGGAACGAATGTGAGGACACCCCACACGCTGATAATCCGGAGGACCACCGTCAGGAAAAATACTGGAAGCAGGATGAGTGAAGGTGCTTCAACGGGAGATTCTGCCTGCATGCGCTCCGGTTTACGCCGGCTTGAATTCGGAGCGGATGTTGTGAGGGCCAGGTAACCCATGAAGAGGCTCGGGGATGCCGTGATGATGAGGACGGTCCTCCAGGAGAAGAAACTGAGCAGAATGCCGTTCACGGCGAACATCAGGAAAGCCCCCGTCATACCCCAGCATTCAAAGGTCCCGAATACCTGACCTTTCGCCTTGTCCGCGTGTTCATCCAGCAGCGCATAGGCAATGGGGTGGAAGGCGCTTACTCCGATAGCTCCTGCTGACATACAGAGGGTCAGAAGAAGGAGGCTCTGTGAGAGTCCTGCCAGGAGGAATCCTGTAAATGCCAGAAAAAACCCGGCGGTCAGTATTTTCCAGCGGGGCAGCATGTCGGAGGCCCTCCCGATGAGGAGGGAAAACAGGGACACCATGACGAGGTAGACTGTGATCAGACCGCCGGCCTTCAGATAGGACAGTCCGAACTCCTTCAGAATTTTTGGAAGAAGCAGGGGGAGAATGAACCAGTAAACTTCATTGATGCTGTGTCCGAGATAGCTGAAGCGGACGAAACGGTCGGTACGTGCTGCCATAGTAATTATTGGTTGTACACCGGAATGAAAGAATAGGCAATGATATTGATGTACATTTTATTTGACATGCGGTATTCCATGCTGTAGAATGAAACGAAATAATATTCCGCATTGCGGAATATAGTGCCAAAAATAACGACATGGAGGCGCAGTACTGAAATTGGAAGACAGAATGCCGGATTCCGTTACATGTATCCGAAGGGCCGGCTGGATAGTTGCATGGGACAATGAAAGACGGGAACACTACTACCTGCGTGATGCCGATATGGCATTCAGCGGGAACACCATTCTGTACGTAGGACCTGCATATGCGGACCGGGCCGACCATGAGATCGACGGCCGCGGCTGTATGATTATTCCAGGACTGATCAATATCCATTCACACCTCGGCGGCGGCAGTATCGACAAAGGCGTTCTGGATGAAGCCGGAGCTCCGGCGCTCTACGGACATGCACTTTACACCCACAGCCCCCTATTAAGACCTGATGAAAAATACACTCCCGCGGCGGCTTCCGCGGCGCTCTGTGAACTCATGCTGAGCGGGGTTACAACGACGGTGGATATTTCAGGGATATATCCGCAGTGGCTGGACCTGATGGGAGAGAGCGGAATGCGGGCGGTCCTTGGTCCGGGCTTCCGTCAGGCACGATGGGTCAATATCGGTGACCACCGGGTCGAGTACGACTGGGACGAAGAAGCCGGATGGAAGGGTCTGGAACGGGCCCTCGGGATCGCCGAAGAGGCGGCTGCACATCCGTCCGGCAGACTGAGCGGTCTTATCATCCCGTCCCAGGCGGACACCTGCACGGCGGAACTGATTCAGACGGCGTTCAGAGAGGCGGAAGAGAGGGATCTTCCCTTTCAGATCCACGCGGCCCAGTCGATGGTGGAGTTCTACGAGATTCTGCGGAGGCACGGCCTGTCGCCGGTACAGTGGCTCGACCGGCTGGGAGTATTGAGTGAAAGGACTATCCTCGGACACTGCCTGTATCTCGATCAGCACAGCTGGTCACCGCTGCATACCGAGCTTGACCTTCAGCTTCTTGCCGACCGCGGAGTGACGGTGGCCCACTGTCCGACCGTATTCGGCCGGACGGGGATGACCATGGAGACCGCCGGCGGATATATTCGGAAGGGTGTACGGCTCGGGATCGGCACCGATTCCTTCCCCTACAACATGTTCGAAGAACTTCGGCATGCGGCGGTCTACTCCCGTATCGTCAGCGGCGACGTTTATGATATCCGCACGGCCGACCTGTTCACAGCGGCAACTGTCGGCGGTGCACGGGCCCTGGGAAGGGAGGATATCGGCCGTCTGTCGGAAGGCGCCAGGGCGGATTTTGCAGTTATCGATACGAATCATCCCATGATGCGGCCCCTCCACGATCCCCTGAGGAACCTCATCTATGTAGCCGCGGAACGGGCGGTCAGGGATGTTTACATTGATGGAAGGCAGGTAGTCGACAATGGTCATGTCGTAACCCTTGACTATTCGGCGGCGCATGCATTGGAAGACGATGCACTGCTCTCCGCCGTCGAGCGGGTGCCGGAATACGATGGTTCCGGACGTACAATAGAGGAAATCGCCCCGCGCTGCTTCGAAGTGAGGTGAACTTCTGTTAAAACAGTGTGAATATACGTGTGAATATATTTGACATAAAGGGTCATAGTTATTAGAATTTAACTTTGATAAATATCGTTTCATAATGCGGAACAAGTGTCGTAAACCGCAGCTAATGCGGCTCGTGCGTTTCAAGCCGTGCGGATCCAGTCCGAGCGGTAAGGAACTTTTTTTGAGATGTAAGGGAGGGCCCGGTACGGGTGTTCTCTTGTATATATTGTATTTCTATACAGATAGGGAGGAAAAGATGAAAAAACTGCTAGTGCTTTTGCTGACCTTCGCCATGCTGCTGTCTACAGTAAGCGTATTCGCCGGCGGTCAGACAGAAACAGTAGAGGAGGAGCCGGTAAGCGAGGTAATTATCGCGCTGCCCGGTGATGTAACGACCTGGAACCCGTATATGCGGAACGAGGTCATTTCCAATTCAATCCAGCGGCACGTATTCGAGACGCTTATCTATTCAGCCAGTGATCTCAGCCCGGAACCCGGACTGGCACTGTCCTGGGATGCGAATGACGATGCGAGCGTGTGGACCATCAAACTGCGGGAAGGTGTCACGTTTCACAACGGTAATCCTTTCACCGCCGAAGATGTAGTATTCTCTTTCGACTTCTGCAAAGCAGACGGTCGGGGATGGGCGGATTCGCTGGGCAATTTCGAGAGCTGGCGGGCGCTTGATGATTACACTGTCGAAGTCAAGACCATCATTCCCGATGTACTGCTTCCGAGCCACCTTCGCAACATCGCAATCGTCGATAAGGAGACCCTCGAAGGTCAGGATCCCGAATTCATCGAGAACACCGTCGTCGGTACCGGCCGGTACCAACTGGTTGAATACGTCAAGGACGACCGGGTTGTCCTCGAAGTCAATGAAGACTACTGGGGAGAGAAACCGGAGATCGACCGGGTCGTATTCCGTCCCATTCCTCAGGCCGGGACCAGAACCGCCAGTCTGATGGCAGGCGAAGTCGATCTGATCAGCAACGTTCCGGTACGTGATGCCGAGATGCTTGAGAGCAGAAACGATGTCAAGGTAGTGACCGAGGGCGGTATCAGCACCATGATGTTCGCCATGGGTCAGACCGAGGAAAACCCGAGTCCCAACGCTCCCATGCCGATACAGTCACCTGACGGGTCCAACCCGTTGGCCAAGCGTGAAGTTCGCCAGGCGATCATTCACGCCGTCAACGAGAAGGAGATCATCGACAAGATCATGGGCGGATACGCTTCCCCCGCTCCGACACCGGTGCCGGAAGGCTTCAACGGTTACAATCCGAGCCTGAAGAAGTACGAGTACAATCCCGCCGGGGCCGAACAGCTCCTCGACGCTGCAGGTTATCCGCGGCAGGCTGACGGGTACCGCTTCGAGATCACCCTCGACGCTCCCAATGACCGCTACATCAACGATGCCGCTATCGCCACAGCAGTGGCCGGCTACCTCGAGAAGGTCGGCATAAAGTGCAATCCCAACACGATGTCCCGTTCCGTATTCTGGGGCTACATCCGGATGTACGAAGGGTACAACTCACACTTCATCATGAGTGCATGGTCGGAACCGAGTGCTGAAAGCGCACTGATCGCCAAGGACCTTCTCTACAGTGCCTACCTGGACGTTCCCAAGCGCGACGGCTGGGGCGGTGTAAACCGCGGCTTCTACAGTAACGAAAGGGTCGACGAGCTCATCGAGAAGGCCCTCGCGACCGTTGACTATGCGGAGAGAGACAAGATCATGCAGGAAGTCTGGAAGATCGCCTGGGACGATGCGGCTCTTTTCACCACTCACAGCGAAGATGCAATCTATGCCGTCAGCCCCCGGGTCGAATATGCTCCGAGAATCGACCAGCATGTATTTGCATGGGACCTGAGCCTGGTTGAATAAAAGTATTCTAGTATCCCGGCCCAAAGTCCGGGGGAATCTTCTCCCCCGGGCAGGCCGGGTTTTTCTTGTGCAGATGTCCATGTGATACGGAGGTAGTAGTGTTCAAGTTCCTTGTAAAACGTATCTACCAGATGATAATTGTACTTCTGGTAGTCTCTTTCATCGTCTTCTTCATGACCAGCGTAATCGGCAACCCGGTGCATACCATGCTCCCCGAACGTGCTTCACAGGAGCAGGTTGATCAGGTGGTCAAGATGCTGGGGCTGGACAAACCGCTGCACGTGCAGTACCTCATTTTTCTTCGGAATGCACTTAAGGGTGATTTCGGCCGGTCATACACCCATTTCCAGCCGGCCCTGAAGCTCATCTTCAGCCGTTTCCCTGCTACGCTTGAGATCGTTGTCGTGGCAATGATGATGACGATTGTCCTCGGAATCTCTCTTGGGGTGTACTCGGGAGCCTACCCGAAAAGACGGTCCAGTAAATTTATCATGGGGTGGTCCATAGCGGGGATCTCCCTGCCGTCCTTCTGGGTAGGAATGGTGCTTATCTTCTTCCTTTCAGTGAGACTGGGCTGGTTTCCCGTTTCCGGAAGGGGAGATCTAGGGTCCTTCTTCGGTATCCGTACAAGCCTGGCAACTCTTGACGGGTGGAAACACATCATTCTGCCGTCCATTACCCTGGCGGGTATCAACATCGCCACCATCATCCGGCTCGTACGGGCAGGCATGCTGGAGACGATGCGGCAGGACTACATAAAATTCGCCAAAGCCAAGGGAGTCAACAGCCGGGACGTCCTGTTCAAACATGCCCTGAAAAATATTCTTATACCGGTAGTGACGATCTTCGGGCTGCAGCTGGGTGAGCTGATAGCCTTTACGACCATCACCGAGACAATCTATGCCTGGCCCGGTATGGGCAAGCTCCTTATTGATGCCATCAACAATCTCGACCGACCGATTGTATCAGCCTACCTGCTGTTCGTTGCTGTTCTGTTCGTGGTCATCAACTTTATCGTCGACATTCTGTATACGCTCATCGATCCGAGAGTCGAGATCTGATCGTGATTACAGATACACATACAATGGAGGAAAACTGCTTTGCCAGTCAAACAGTCCAAGATACAGCAGTTCTTGCACTCTGAATTTTTCCACAATTACAGGAAATCTCCAACTGCGATCATCTCGTCGCTGATGATACTGTCTGCTATCCTCATCGCTTTATTCGGTCCTCTGATCACGCCTCAGGACCCCTATGCACTGGCGGGATTGGAGCTTGCGGACGCCTTCAAGCCGCCGGCGTGGATCGAAGGGGGAGATGCGAATTTCCTGTTGGGAACGGACCAGCAGGGACGCGACATCATGAGTGCCATCGTTTACGGAAGCCGGGTTTCACTGTACATCGGCTTCGTAGGGGTCTTTTTTGCCGCAATTACCGGTATAGTCGTGGGCCTTGTCGCCGGCTATGTAGGTGGCCGGCTCGAATCGATTATCATGCGGATCGCCGATATACAGCTCTCCTTTCCGAGTATGCTGATAGCTCTGTTCCTGATGACGACCTTCGGAAGGAGCGTAAGCAACGTTCTGATTGCCCTGACCCTTATCGGGTGGGTCCGATACGCCCGGATCGTCCGGGGAGAGACCCTCACGGTGAAAAACAAGGAGTATATCGAAGCATCGAGGGTGATCGGTTTTTCCAATATCAGGATCATCTTCAAGCAGGTACTGCCCAATGTACTGACCTCGGTTATCGTACTGTCCACCATCCAGGTCGGTTCTTTTATCCTCATCGAAGCGACCCTAAGTTTTCTCGGTCTCGGTGTACCGATCACCAGACCGACCCTCGGGATGCTGTGCAGCGACGGTTTCGCGGTGCTCTACAGCGGTCTGTGGTGGGTCTCCTTTTTCCCGGGGCTGTACATCGTATTCATCGTGTTCGGAATCAACCTGTTCGGTGATTTCCTGCGGGATGAACTGAATCCGAGGCTGAAGTAGGAACATACAATGAGTGAACGCGAGAAAATACTGGAGGTCAAGAACCTCAAAACATATTTCTACACCCACAAGGGAGTAGTAAAGGCTGTCGATTCGGTCGATTTCGACCTCGAACGGGGTGAAATCCTGGGGATAGTGGGAGAATCCGGAGGAGGAAAGTCGGTCACCGGTTTTTCGGTGATACGCCTGATCGATGAACCGGGTAAGATCGTCGACGGACAGATCATCTTCAAGGGTACCGATCTCATGCAGAAGTCGGAATCATACATGACGACCGTCCGGGGCAAGGAGATCTCGATGGTTTTCCAGGACCCCATGACGTCGCTGAATCCGGTGTACACTATCGGGCGGCAGCTCGAAGAAGTGCTGATACTGCACGAGAACCTGACAAGGGAGGAACGGCGTCAGCGGTGTGTCGAACTCCTGAACAGTGTAGGCATCCCCAATGCAGAGGGTCGGCTGAACAACTATCCTCACCAGTTCAGCGGCGGTATGCGGCAGCGTGTAATCATTGCGATTGCGCTGGCTTCCAATCCCGACCTCATCATCGCCGACGAACCGACCACCGCACTCGATGTGACCATCCAGGCCCAGATCCTGAAGCTCATGAAGCAGCTCTCCCAGGAGACCAACTCGGCCCTGATTCTCATCACCCACGATCTGGCGGTGATATCGGAACTCACCGACCGTGTCAACGTCATGTACTGCGGGAAGATCGTCGAGACGGGATATACGCAGGAGATCATCCGCAGGCCCGCCCATCCCTACACCCAGGGGCTTCTCAGTTCGATCCCCAATATCGATGAGGAGAAGAAGCGGCTCAGCACGATTCCCGGTATCGTTCCCAACATGTTCGAGCTGCCTGCCGGCTGTAAATTCGCCGAGCGGTGTCCCTATGCAAAGCAGATCTGCTGGGACAAGGAACCCGAGGTGACCAGCCTCGGTAATCGTCACGAAGTGTACTGTTTTTTCCCTCTCGTGGGTGAGGATAAGTGAGGCAAGCCATGAATGAACAAAGTACCAATATCATAGAAATACGGAATCTGGTCCAGAATTTTCGTCTGACCAAGGGGGTCCTGGACGAAGTGAAGCTCAGGGGGGGCAAACTGGTCCGGGACAGGGTCGTCGTCAAGGCAGTCAACGACATCTCCTTCGACGTGAAGAGGGGGAACGTCTGCAGCCTCGTAGGAGAATCCGGCTGCGGGAAGTCGACCACCGCGAGGACCATCATCAAGCTTATCAATCCGAAAAGCGGGACCATCACCTTCGAGGGACAGGACATCACCGACTACAAACGCGAACAGATGCTGCCTGTAAGAAAAGAGATGCAGATGATCTTTCAGGACCCCTATGCATCTCTCAACCCCCGCAGCAGGGTAGTCGATATAATCGCCGAACCGATGGTGTTTCACAAGATCGAAGAGAATATGACTGTGGCGAGGGAACGGTCGGTGGAGCTTCTGCAGAGGGTCGGCATCAGGCCCGAACAGGTATCACGGTATCCGCACCAGTTCAGCGGCGGCCAGAGGCAGCGGATCGGTATCGCCCGGGCGCTGTCGGTCAATCCTAAGTTCATCATTGCAGATGAACCGGTCTCGGCCCTCGATGTTTCTATCCAGGCCCAGATCCTCAACCTGATGATGGATTTGCAGGAGGAGTTCGGATTTTCCTACCTCTTCATCGCCCACAACCTGTCGGTGGTCAAGCACATCAGCGATACCGTCGGCATCATGTATCTCGGCAAGATTGTCGAGATGGGCGGCAAGAAGGATGTCTTCGCGAATCCCAGGCATCCCTACACCGAGGCGCTGCTGAATTCCATCCCGAAAATATCGGGGGACAATCTGGAGAAGACCAAAGCCATCAAAGGCGAGATCCCAAGTCCGATCAATCTGCCCAGCGGATGTTTTTTCCATGAGAGGTGCCCCTACGCGATGCCGATCTGTTCGGAGGTTTTTCCGGAGAAAAGGTTCGTCAGCGACGATCACTTCGCCTACTGTCACCTGCTGTAAAGGGGCACTGCCCGGGCTGCCCGGAAAAGCTTTCAGACTCCAGGCAACGGGGCCTCGAAGAAACCCAGATCATCGGCCGGCAGTGGAGGACGTGAAGAAGTGTTGAACAGCCAGAAGCGCTGCGGCTGATACAGAAAAACCCACGGGGCCTCTTCGTGAAGGATTCGGTAGACTTTCCGGTAAATTTCTGCGCGCCCGGTGTCGTCCGGAGTGGATGCCGCCATTGATAGGAGCCGGTTTACCTCTTCACTATGATACCCCTGCCACCAGGTACCGGCTGTACGGCTGTCGATTTTTTCGTGGAGTACTTTGAATGAGCTCAGAGGGCTGGAGTCGAAACAATAGATGCCATGCAGCTCTTTTTCGGCAACCTGCCTGGCATATTCAGTCCGGTCTTCATGAAGGTGGACTTCCACGTCGAGGCCGGTCTCACGGTAAGCACGGGCGAGAAAACCGGCCAGGGCCGGACCTTCATCGGGA
>Ga0272443_10002305_pt1:0-15000 | contig 24723 bp, 14 predicted proteins | sample SSMAcet12_FD_193581 | JGI IMG/M metagenome (GOLD analysis project Ga0272443, IMG submission 193581) | Marine sediment archaeal communities from Little Sippewissett salt marsh, Falmouth, MA, United States - SSM-Acet-12 | ecosystem: Environmental > Aquatic > Marine > Wetlands > Sediment ...
CTACCAGTCGGATCGTGCCGATACCTGGTACCCCAGGACGCTGGAGATCGATGGCGTCGGGGGCTTCCTGTTTATCCGGAAGTACTTTAAGAGCCGGGTTTTGTTCACGAATTATTTTCAGCAGAAAAGCTCCCCATAGTATTTTGGGGCCCGCCGCTTGCCCGATGCGAAATATTTTCAAGTGGGAGCCTGTCCCTCAGTGACCCAAAATTGACTTTAAAGCAATCGCAACGAAGGGCGTAAACAGTATCCCGATTGCCTAATGTTTCCGTTCAGGATGACGTAAGGACAATTCACGAATCGCCCCATATGTACCCGGCAAGGTTTTTTGATTCCCCTGGTTGGGGCGAATCTTGTATTGCCCTCCCGGATGCCAGGTTTCAAGGATCTTAGGATGAAGGACGATCCCCATGCGGGGGCAGGCACCCGGGATCTCCCCTGCGACGTGCATGAATGGCATCCCCATTGCGTTAGGGTTCCGGAAGGAGGATGTAGGGGCGATTCACGAATCGCCCCATATATACCCCGCAAGGTTTTTTGATTCCCCTGATCCGGTTTTCGTCTTTATGAGTCAAGGTGGGGGGACGCCATGATACGATTTGATCCGGAAAAACACCGTCGTAGATCCATCCGCTTGAGTGGATACGACTATTCCAGGGCAGGAGTATACGCCGTCACCATCTGCACGCACAACCGGGAATGTCTGTTTGGAGAGATCGTGGATGGGAGGATGGTGTTGAATGATTTTGGTCGGATTCTTTCGGATGAATGGAATCGGATTAATCTGGTTCATGAAAGAATTAATCTGGATGCCATGGTGGTTATGCCCAATCATTTTCATGGGATTATCGTATTGACGAATCCCATGGGGGCAATTCGTGAATTGCCCCTACCCGGGAACCCGATACAAAGGCGTCGGATGACAATCCCAAAATTGGTAGGACGATTCAAGATGATTACGGCAAAGAGGATAAATCAACTCCATAAATCCCCGGGAATGAGGATATGGCAACGGAACTATTACGAACGCATCGTGCGCAATGAAAGGGAATTAAACCGGATACGCGAATACATTCATCACAACCCGGCACGATGGGATCAGGATGCGGAAAATCCAGATATGATCCCATAAGGGCAACTCACGAATTCCCCCCGTGCGGTCGGATTCATTCGAGGTGGAGAAACCCGGGGCGGCCCCGGCCGGGGCCGCCCCGAAGATTATGCGTTTCAGGGAACGGTCAAGCGACCGTTCCAGGTATTCCTTTTACAACAACCCGCGGCGTTTCAGCAGGGGTTCGATCTTGGGCTCGCGCCCGCGGAAGCGCTTGTACAATTCCATGGCATCCTCGCGGCCCAGCTTTTCCAGCATGTTCTTGCGGAACTTGGCGGCCACTTCCTTGTTGTAAAGGGTGGTTTCCTTGAAAGCCTCGAACGCGTCGGCGTCCAGCACGCCCGACCAGATGTAGGAGTAGTAGCCCGCCGAGTAACCCGAGATGATGTGGGCGAAGTAGGTGGAGCGGTAACGGGGCTGGATCTCCGGGATCAAACCGATCTCGTCCAACACCTTTTTCTCAAAGGCGTTGACGTCGATCCCTTCAACGCTCGTGAGACCGTGCCACGCCTGGTCAAGGATTGAGGCGGCCAGGTACTCCACGGTTTCGAAACCCTGGTTGAACAGGCTGCTCTTGCGGATTTTCTGTACCAGTTCGTCGGGGATGATCTCGCCGGTCTTGTAATGACGGGCGTACACGGCCAGCAATTCCGGCTCCAGGGACCAGTTCTCCATGATCTGGGAGGGAAGCTCAACCGAATCGCGGGGGATGTGGCGGTATTGATAACGGCCGTTGGAGAAGAGGGTGTTCAGGGCGTGGCCGAACTCGTGAAAAAAGGTCTTGACTTCGTCGATGCTCAGCAGGGAGGGGGTGTCGCCGGCGGGGCGGGTGAAGTTGCCGGTCACCGTGGAGAGGGGGGTGATTTTCTCTCCGTCCCGGGTCCAACCGTCCCGGAAACCGCCGCTCCAGGCACCGCCGCGTTTGGTGGGCCGGGGGTGAAAGTCCATGTAGACAACCCCCAGGTGGCTGCCGTCGGCTTCCTTGATTTCGTAGACCTGAACCTCGTCGTTGTAGGTGGGGATGTCTTCGCGTACATTGAAGGTCAGCCCGTAGAGCTGGTTGCACAGGTAAAAGATTCCCTTTTTGACATTTTCCAATTCAAAGTAAGGGCGCAGTTCGGCGTCATCCAGCTCGTACTTTTCCCGGCGCAGCTTTTCGGCGTAGTACCACCAGTCCCAGGACTCGAGTTTGAAGTCGCCGCCCTCGCGATCGATGATGGCCTGCATCTCTGCGGCTTCGGCCTTGGAGCGTTCCAAGGCGGGTTTCCACAGTTTCAGGAGGAATTCGTTGACCCGCTGCGGAGTGCCGGCCATGCGGGTTTCCAGGTAGAAGTGTGCCGGGGTCTCATAACCCAGCATTTTGCAACGTTCGATGCGCAGCTGGATGATCTCTTTGAGCACGGCCTTGTTGTCCTGTTCGTTGTCGCGGTCGCCGCGCATGAAGTAGGCGCGGTGAATCTTTTCGCGCATAGGGCGATTCTTTGAGTACTGAAGGAAGGGGTACATGCTGGCCCGTTGGGTGGTGTACACCCACTTGCCGGGCATTTTGTAGTGTTCCGCCGTTTCCTTGCCCATGGCGATTACGCTTTCCGGCAGACCTTCAAGGCCCGCTTCGTCTTCGATGACGATGTAGGAATTGTTGGTTTCCTTGAGCAGGTTGTCGCCGAATTGCAGTCCCAGGAGGGAGAGTTTCTTGTTGATCTCACGCATGCGCTCTTTCTGCTTTTCGTCCAACAGGGCGCCGCTGCGCACAAAATCCTTGTAGGAGTTTTCCAGCATGTAGGCCTGCTCGGCGTCCAATTCCTTTTTATCCCGTTGGTCGTAAAGGGCTTTGACCCGTGAGAATAGTTCGGCGTTCAGGGAGATGTTGTCCCGGTGGGCCGACAGCAGGGGCGCGATCTCTTTGGCCGCGGCCTGGAGTTCCGGCGATGTGTCCGCACTCATGAGGCTGTAGAACACGCCCACCGGGCGTTCCAGGAATTCGCCGGTACGGTCCAGGGCCTGCAGGGTGTTGTCAAAGGTTGGGGCATCGGAGTTGTTGATGATGGCGTCTACTTCGGCCTGATGGCGTTTGATGCCTTCCTTGATTGCCGGGACGAAGTGCTCAACCTTGATTTTGTCAAACGCGGGCGTTTCAAAAGGCGTGCCGTAGGCGGCGAAAAAGGGATTCTCGCTTTTTCCCTGAGCCTTTTCCGCTGAGGAACAACCGGGCAGGGCCACCAGGGTCAACAGCAATAAGCTGGCAAACAGAACGGTCCATATGACTTTGGTCAATGAAAACCTCCTTGGTCGGGAATATCGGTGCCGGCGGAAATCCGCCGCAGCCGTGGTTATGGTATATCAGAATCGGCGGTGGATTGAAACCCCAATTGTCGGCATACCCGGTTACGGCCCGTGCGTTTGGCTCGGTACAGCGCCTTGTCCGCTTCCATGACCAGGCGGTTGCCGTCTTCTTCATTTTTCGGCTGGATCGTAGCCACTCCCAGGGAAATGGTGACCCGCGGCGCCACCGGGGAGGCGCGGTGTTCAAGATCCAGGGCTTCCACTTCACGGCGGATCGATTCGGCCACCTGGATGGCCCCGGGTGAGGTGGTGCCCGGCATCAGCACCGAGAACTCTTCGCCGCCGTAGCGGGCGGCCGTATCCGTGGTACGCCGGCAATTTTCATGCATAACCGCGGAGATTCTGCGCAGGCATTCGTTGCCCGCCTCATGGCCGTAGGTGTCGTTGTAGGCCTTGAACAGGTCGACGTCGATTATAATGAGCGAAAGCAATGCTTTCGTGCGCATGCTGCGCCGGGTCTCCTGGCGCAGGACCTGCTGAAACATGCGCTGGTTGGCCAGTCCTGTAAGTCCGTCTTCGCGGGAAAGGCGCTCCAGCTCACGGTTGGCGATGCGCAGTTGCCGGGTGCTCTCTGCCACCTGGCGGCGCAACGTGTTGCGCTGCTCCCGGATACGCCGGACCCGCAACCATATGGACAAGGCAACCAGGCCCAGCAGGATGGAGATAACCAGGAAACGGAACCAGAGGGTTGCCCAGAAAGGCGGGGGAATTGTCACGGCAATGGCAAGGCCGGCGCGGTTCCAGGTACCGTCGTTGTTGGAGCCCTGAACCTGGAATAGGTAGCGGCCGGGAGGCACGTTGGTGTAATGCGCGGTGCGGCGGCGGCCGGCATCGACCCAGTCGGGATCGAACCCGGAGAGGCGATAGGCGTAACGGTTGCGCGTAGGCGAAGTGTAGTCCAGGGCGGCGAACTCCAGGGAAAAGAAATTCATTCTGTGAGAGAGGCGGATGTCCTTGATGGCCCAGGGCGGGCGTGACAATTCCATGGGGCGGTTGAACACGCGGAATTCAGTGAGAATGACGTTGGGAACATGGGGGTTGCGGGAGATCTCCTCGGGGCGGAAATGGGTTATTCCCTCGATACCGCCGAAGTAAAGTTCACCCCCATGCATTCGCAGTGCAGCGCTGGTATTGAATTCGTTGCTCTGCAAGCCGTCCCGGGCGTCGAAGTGTTGCGACGTACCCAAGGTGGGGTCGTAGCAATAAAGGCCCCGGTTCGTGCTCACCCACAGCATCCCTCCCTGATCTTCCAAGATTCCATAGATGATGCTTCGTCTTTGTTCACCGTCCAGGGGGTGGAGTCTAAAGAGTCCGTTCTCAGGATCATAGCGGCACATACCGCTGTCCGTGCCGATCCATATCCAATTGCGGGAATCTTCCGTGACCACGCCCACGCCGTTGTCGGGGATGCTGTAGGGATCGCGCGGGTCGTGTTGAAAATGGTCGAAATCCTTGCCGTTGGCACGCATGCGGTTCAGGCCGTTCAGTGTGCCGATAAGCAGGTTTCCGCGGCTGTCCTGGTACACCGAGTAAACGCTGTCGTTGGAAAGGCTGCGGGGATTGTCGGGAGCGTGGCGGAAGCGCTGAAACCCCTTGCCGGGCAGCCAGAGGTTCAGTCCCGCGTCGCGGGTACCGATCCAGATGCGCCGGGACCGGTCCTGGGCGATGGTAAGGATGCGGTCGCTGGAGAGGGAGGCCGGGTCGTTTGGGCGGTGGTGAAAACGCCGGATCCGCCCCCTCCCGTCAATGCGGTCAATCCCGCCGCCGTCGCTTCCGATCCAAATCCGCCCCTCCCGGTCTTCGCACACGGACCGGACCAGGTTGTGGGAAAGGCGGCGGGCCGGGGGGGCATCCCGGTGAAAATGGTCCATTCGTAGCCGGTCGGGGGTCCAGCGGTCAACCCCCAATTCGGTCCCAACCCAAAGGCGGCCGTGATGGTCCTCGAGGATGCTCCATACGATGTCGTTGTGCAGGGAAAGAGGGTGGACCGGGTCACTGCGCATATGGTGAAATGAGAGTGTTCTCGGGGTCAGTTTGTTGATGCCGTGGTTGGATGTGCCGATCCAGAGCACCCCGGACTGATCCTCGTATAGGGAATAGATGTCTTCATCGTTCAACCCGTCGGGTATATGCGGGCGCGGGGAATAGCGGACGCAGCGGTCCGCCTCGGGAAACAAACGGGCCAACCCGCCTCCGCCGGTACCGGCCCAGATGGAGCCGTTCACTGACCCGGCCAGTGCCAGGATGCGGTCATGGGGCAGGGACTCGGGATTCCCTGGACGGTGCCGGAAATGGGTAAAGGTGGCTTTTTTTTTGTCAAACAGACTCAGGCCGCGGGCGCTACCGATCCAGACGCCCCGCGGCGGATCAGAAAGAAGGCATAAGATGGAATCATGAGTGGGTCCGGCCGCGGTGCCGTCGTGCCGGAAAGCATCCACTTGCCCGGTGTTTGGATTCAAGCGAAAAAGTCCGTTTCCCGTACCCACCCAGATACGGCCTTGTGCATCTGCGGCCAGGCCCTGTATGGGGGGCAATGCGGACGGTGATGAAGCCGCTGGAAGGTAGTTCGTTTTGACGAATCCTTTCGCAGGATCGAAGCGGTTGAGTTTGCCGCCTCGGGTCCCGGCCCAAAGGCGCCCCCGGGAGTCGACGCACAGGGCGGTGATGAAGTTTCCGCTGATGCTATGGGGATCCGCGGGATCGTGGCGATAATGCCGGAACATGCCGGTTTGGGGATTGAAGCGGTCGAGGCCGCCGCCTTCGGTCCCCAGCCACATGATCCCGGAACGGGTTCGGACCATGCACAAGATGTTGTTGTCTGACGGGTGGCGTAGACTGTCGAAACGATGCCGGATGACATGGAAGTCGTAGCCGTTAAACAAGTTCAGTCCGTCCTGGGTGCCGAAATACAGCAGGCCGAATTGATCCTGAGCGATTGAGTACACGGTGTTCTGGGAGAGACCTTCCTTGATGGTCAGGTGTTGAAACTGCGCCGGTATGAAAGAGACAAACAGAACGGCTGTAAAAACAAAAGCGACGACCATGGATGCCCACGGCCCTTGTCTTGGCCGATGGATCATACGCCCTCCCGCGCAGGTGCCGCGTCCTGGAAGGCATCGGGATGGTAGAAGCGGTAGTAGAAGTGGTTGCGCAGGATGTTCTTGACGTAGGTGCGGGTTTCCGAGAAGGGAATCATCTCAATAAAACGCACTTCAGATACTTGGCCGAATTGTCTCAGCCAGCGGTCCACCCGGTGGTCTCCGGCATTGTATGCAGCCAGGGCCAGATAAACCCGGCCGTTGTACTTGTCCAATAAGCGACGCAGGTAGGTGGTGCCCCAACGGATGTTGACCTCCGGCTGCACAAGTTGCCAGCGCAACCTTGAAGTCAAGCGCTTGCCGCTGAGGTGGGCGTAAGTGCGGGGCAGCATCTGCATCAGGCCGTAAGCATTGGAAGCTGAGCGGCTGTCCGGGCGGAACATGCTTTCCTCGCGGATAAGGGCGGCCACCAAGTGAGGGTCCAGGCCCCGGGCACGACTGTGGAGTGCAATAATGTCGGAGTATTCCAGGGGGGCGAGTAGGTCTCCTAGAAAGCGTGGCAGCCGCAGGGCATGGTAATCGATCAAGCCGGTGCGGAAAGCGACGAAGGCATGGTAGTGACGGCGCAGACGGGATTCGAGCAGGGCATGGGTCAAGGTCAGCAAAACCGCATCCGGTGATCCCGGTCGGGCGGCTTCCCGCGCCCAGGACAGGTAAGCACGGGCTTGATCTATGAGCCCGAGTTCCGCCAGCTTCAAGGCGCGCTGCAATCTGCGTAGGGTTTGCATATCCGCCGGGGCATCCAGATGGCCGGTAAAAACCCTCAACCCTTGCGCGAGGCCTTGGCGGTGGTTTTTGCCGCCGCGGACGAAGTAGTATGTGAATGGTGCCTGATTGATCTCCGTCAAGCGCCCGCCGCCCAGACGATGCTGCCAGAATGCGCAGGCGATCCGGTACGCTGCAATAGGCGAGCGGCTTCCCCGGCGGAACAGCTTGCGGGCCGCCCGTTTATGCCCCCGCTTCATCTCAATCCAAGCGCTGATCCATATGGCTTTCCAGTGGCGTGAGTCTTTCAGCTGGGTCACCCTGACCAGTTCGCTGTAGGCCCGGAGCGCATGGTCCAACTGGTTGTCCACCAGCGACAGGCCGGCCACGTCCTGCAGGAGACCGATGTGTACCGCAGGATCCGTTTGCAGGGCCTGGATTCTATTCCAGATGTTTCCCCGTCGCCCGGCCCGGATGTCCATCTTGATGCGCAAGGCCGCTGCCCGGTGCATGAAACGCGGGTCCTGGATGCGCCCAAGGTGCAGGCGGCAACTGTCAAAACGGCGCAGACGGTAAGCATTGGCCGCGAGGAGGAGGTTGTTGAGGTTCTGATCCGGACACTTGCGGATTTCCCGGACAAGGCTTGACCAATGTCCCCGCCTGGCCAGGAAGGTGAAACGTCTTTCCCAGTCCTCCGTTTCCAAGGCCGCCTGCAGGCCGCGCTGCAATCGCCGGGGCAATCCGTCCAGGAGTCTGCCCAGTGAAACCCTGGGGAATAGTTCGCGGAGCAGTTGCGCGGCCGCGTCCACGCCATCGGCCCGGGCCTGGGCTTTCATCACCCTGAGACGCAGGGCCGTGGAATCGGGAGGATGAGCGCGGTGGCGTTCAGCCATCTTGGCATAATGACCGGAGCGGTCCAGCCAGCGGTAAATAAGGCGGTTCTTGGCCTGCCAGAGATATGCATCCCGGCTGGGTACCCGGCGCAGGAATCCGGGCATGCGGGCGGGAATCTCCCGCTCATCCAACGCGCTCGCCTGCTCCAATACGATGGCTGCCTGCAAAAATTCTCGCTCCGGTTCCGTGGCTGACAGATTTTGCAGTTGTTTGTCTAGATCCGGCGTGCCGGCCCCGGGATCGATGCGGGAAATCCGATGAATAACGGTGCGCAGGGTGCGGTAATTGCGCAGCAGGTGAGGGTTGATGCCTGTCGGCTGAGCAACCATTGCGGGCGGTACAACCATGCAGACCACCCACGCCGCGAGCAGGGAGAGGACCAGCAGAAACTCCAGATGCAGGAGGGTGCGCAGAAATGTGGACTTAAATCGCAGCAAACGGGTAACCCTTCAACACGCCCCGGTTTCCCTTGGCCAGGATCTTGATCAACTGGGTCTCGAAAATCTCCATTTCAGTGTGTTTGCGCAGGAATTCTTCCCGGGCCTGGTCGATAACGTCCCTGAGAGCTCCGTAAAGATCACCGCTGTCAATGGCATCTTCAACGGCTTTCTGGTTGTAGAGAATGATGTCGTTCAGAATGACCCTGGCCTTGCGTTCAGGATCATGGCTGCGCAGTGACGGACCCTTGGTTTCCGTGGCGGTAGGAATGAAATCAGCGGCCGTATCGGGTTCGGGCTCCGCGTCGCCGATAAACTCCTGGGTCTTGACCCTGGCCAGGATTTTTTGGCGCAAGGGCAACAGGTCCAGGCTCATCTCTCCGGTCTTGGCGAAGATCTCGATTTCGCGCCTGCCGATTTCGGGTTCCCCCTCAAAGGAATCCGCATAGATGATGGCTTGGGGTTTGCCCTTGACAAAGAAAGGCAGGACCAGAATGGCTTTGGGAGCCGCGCCGCCGAAACGGCTGAAAATCAGGTGGTCATCACCCCGGGGGGCTGGTGCGCCGGCGTATGCCTTGCGTTTTTCCAATACGTATTTGAATACCGTGTCCGCCGATAAAGAGAAAAATACGGTCTTGATTTCCTTGTCGCTGATGCTGCTGTCATGCTTGTCGAAACCCTTGCCCCGCCATCCCACCAATTTGTCGTCCCGAAGCAGGAAGAGGGCGGAGCGGCTGGAAAAGAGGTTGATGGCATTTAGCAGGTTGGAGATGAGCTTCAACTGGTTCTCCGAGGCCGCGATGGACATCACGTTCTCGTGGATGGATTGGATCACCTTGTCTGCATCCTGGTCAGCGGCAACCAGGCCCTTGGGAACTTTGAAGGCATCGAACCCGTGAATCTCCTTGACGCTTTCCAGTTGCTGCATGATGGCTTCCTGGATTTCGTGAACCCTGGCCACCAACAGCCCCTTCTTTTCATTGAGAATGGTTTCGATCAGTCGATTAATCTTGTCTGTGGACATGAATGGCCTCCTTTCCGTTCCCGGCACGGCATTTCAATGCGGTTCACCTGTTCACCTGCACTCATTATATCCCGGATTCAATCCGGCTGGCCAGGATCTCCGGCAATCCGGCGTCGCGGATCTTTCTCTGAGTTTTTTTGAAGTCATAGGTGAAGCGCAGGAACTGAACCTCCCTTTTGCCCACGTCAAATAAAATGAAACTGGGCATGGGGTTCTTGTCCCGGGGTTGCCCGATGGATCCGGGATTGATGAGGTAACGTGTATTGGGGTCCAGTCGAATCCGGCAATTCTCGCTCAGGGGAACGGACTGGATCTTGTCATTGCGCATCAGGTACATGATGGGGAAATGCGTATGGCCGAAGAATCCGATGGCGGATTCCATGAACTTGAATGACTCCGCCGCTTCAAAGTTGGAAAATACATAGTAATCTTCATCGAAAGTAGAACCATGGCATAGCGTGATAAAGCGTTCCACCATCACCGGTCCTTTGGGAAGATCTTTGAGGTAAATCTGATTCTCTTCGCTGATCTGGATCTTGCTCCATTCCGCCGAGAAAGCGGCCACGGGGTTGAAGAGCGATGAGGATTCCAGGTCGGCCACCACCTTGTCGTGGTTACCCCGCACCTGGCTGGATACGTCCAGTTCCCGGAAGCGGCTGATCACTTCGTTGGGGTTGGGCCCGTATCCCACCAAGTCGCCGAGGAACAGGAAACGGGTCGCCTTGCGTGCGGCGGGGTGGTCCAGCATGGCGGTAAAAGCTTCCAGGTTGCTGTGGATGTCGCTGAAAACCAGGTATTTCACGGCTTCTCCGGCTGGAAGGCCTTCATGATTCGCTCCGGTCTGGCCGGACCCGTCGCTGTTGACGGCGGAACGTTTCGAACAACTCCTGGGCGTGGTAAGAACTGCGTACCAACGGTCCGGATGCGACGGCGGTGAAGCCGGCTTCAAGGGCTTCGGCTTCCAGTTGCTTGAATTCCGCAGGGTCGTAATACCTTGCCACGGGAACGGAGGTGGGGGTGGGGCGACAGTACTGGCCGATGGTGAGCAGGGAAACTCCCCGGGAAATCAGTTCATGGAACAACCCATGCAGTTCCGTCCGGGATTCGCCCAGTCCCACCATGATCCCCGACTTGGTGACCGCGCCCCGGATTGCAGACCGTTCCAGCAACTCCATGGAGCGGTCGTATTGCGCCAACGGGCGGTTCACCCGGCCGTACATGGAGCGCACGGTCTCAATGTTGTGGTTGAGGACGTGAGGCGCCGCTTCCAATACCCGATTCAGGGCTTCCTCGTCTCCGGCAAAATCAGGCACAAGCACTTCAACCATCAGGCCGGGGATCTCGCTTTTCAAGGTTGATATGACGTTGACGAAGTGATTGCTGCCGCCATCTGGAAGATCGTCTCGAGTGACGGAGGTGATGACCGAATATTGCAATTTCATGATGCGCGCGGTTTCCACCAGCTTGGCTGGCTCGGTCATGTCCAGGGGGTCGGGCTTGCCGTGGTCCACGGCGCAGAAAGCACAGTCCCGGGTGCAGCGGGATCCCATGATCAGGAAGGTCGCATGACCGTGATTCCAGCACTCACCGATGTTGGGGCAGCGGGCGCTGCGACAAATGGTATGGAGCCCGCGCTCATCCAGAGCCCGCTGGGTACGGGTAAATTCCCTTCCGCCTGGAATGGTGGCCTTTAGCCAGCGGGGTTTGGGTTGCCTGGCCGGCCCGCCCCGAAGAGAATCAGCGGCTTCTTTCATTTGATCAGGTATAAGCGGTTTTGGGGCCGGGATAGCCAACGGGCTCCCTCCGGCGTGATCTGCACCATTTCCTCAATGGTGACCACGCCGTGGTGTTTGAGGTAGAGTCTGGGTTCGATGGTGAAAACCTGTCCGGCTTCCAGGGGAATGAAGGGCAAATCACCATAACGTTCCCAGGCCGGGGCCAGCAGGGGGCCTCCGTCATGGGCGTCCCGTCCCACCTGGTGTCCCAGGGCATGGGGGTACTCGCCGTATCCCCGGGAAGTGATGTACTCCCGGGCGACCGTGTCCACGTCCACTCCCCGGACTCCGGGTTTGAGGCACTCAAAAGCGGCGGCGATGGACCCCTGGATGGTATCGTAGCCGTGGACCACGGCATCGGGAGCCTGGGTTTCCCCTTCTTTCAGGATATACCAGGTTCGCTGCAAGTCCGAGCAATAGCCTTCCACCCGCACGCCGAAATCGGTGTTGAATACATGCCCCCTTTCCAATAGCCGGTCGGTGGGTCCTGAGTGGGCGCCTGTTTCCTGGGGACCGGTAAACACGGAGGGGCAATGTTCTACATCCCATGCCGGCTCCAGGCCGCGTTCCAGCCGGGCCTTGGTGATCAACTCGGCCACCTGCCTTTCGGTCCAGCCCGGACGCACTTGGCGGGTCACCTGGTCGTAGATCTCCAGGGTGATGTCAACGGCGCGGCGGATTCGCCGCACTTCCTCCTCGGACTTGCGACCCCGCAGTGCGGCGATCACGCGCTCAGCCGATATCCAGCGGCCCGGGTAGGGGGTGCCGGCCAACAACTGTTCAAGCTTAAGGAATTTGCCGTGGGTCAAACCGTCCGCTGCGGCGGAATCCATAGAGAAATTCAAAGCGATTTTTCCGGGGTTGTGTTCGTCCAGGATGCCGCACAGGGCTTCACGCGGGGAATCCAGATACGTATGGACGTGGCTGAACAGCTGCAAGCGTTGAAACTTTTCCCCGTCCAGGTTGCCCACCAGGGCGTGGGTATCCCCGTTGCGGAACACCAGAAAAAAGGAGAGCCAGGTGACGCCGGTGCCCACGATGAAATCCATGACCGGATCTGAGAGTACCCCGGATTCCTGGTCGATGGTCATCCAGCAGTCCACTCCAAGGTCTTCCAGGATCTGCACGGATTGCTGCAGCTTTTCGCTTACCATGAGTCCTCCTAGTTGATGCGCGACATGGCGGCGTTGGTCGCCTTTTCATACAATTGCTGGTTGAAACGGATGTCGTATTGTTCCCGTTTTTTGTAGATGTAGGAAGCCACGATGCGGTTGCGCAGCTCCTCCACCTTGCGTTGGTAGAAGGCTTGGCGGCTGTTTTTGAAGTCCTCGTCACCCATCACGTGGATCGATGTGGGGCGCACCATTATGACGGCGTTCTCATAGACAATGGGTTCAGCGAAGCGCGTGGGGGCAAGGGCGAAAATGCGGTCGTCCAAGCCGCGCTTGATGGGCATTCCGGCCAAGCGGTTTCCCCGTTTATAGGTGACCGGCTCGATGTCCAGTTTGTTGCGTTTCAGCAGGGCCTTTAGGGCTTCTTCATCACCGGCCGCGTTGAGGCTTTTGACCAATGCAACCGCCTGGTCGCGGAGCAGACCCAGGCGGCGGGTCTGGATGAATTTTTCCCGGGCCTGATCCGCTACTTTTTCATAAGGCTGGACTTCGGGGGCTTCGATGCGGTCCAGGTGGACTATGGCCATGCCTGATCCGAATTCGACGGGGAAGGCTGTTTCACCTTCTTCCATGGAAAATAGCCGGCGGGATATGGTGCCCATATCCTTGAGCCCTTCCAGGGGTTCCCCTTTGGTCACCGGCTGGGTCTGGATGCTGGTGATCCCCATGGATTTGCAATCCGCGGCCAGGTCTTTACTGTTCTTGATCCGGTTGTGGATGCCGGCCAGTTTCTGGCGTACCAGTTCTTGCACTTTGTTGTTCGTCAGGATCACGCCGATGCGTTCCTGGACTTCGTCGAAATTGCTGACGGCGTCCAAGGTTTTCTCGGAAACCATGAGGATCGAGAACGCGGAGCCGGTATCAACTGGCGTGGAGACTTCCTCCTGGGAAAGGTTGCCGATGATCCGTTGCTCCTGGGCGGTGAAGGAGCGCCATGCCTGCAGCCCCCAATCCCCGCCGGCCTGGGCTTTCTCGCCCTGCGAACGCTCCTTGGCGGTGGCGGCGAATGATTTCGCGTTCACCCGGCCGGCCAGGGCCTGCGCTTGTTTGAGGACGTCTTCGCGATCGTCTTTCGTGTAATTCAACAGGATGCGGGAGACCCGGGTGTGCCCGGGAACCTTGAACATCTCTTTGTTTTTCTTGTAGTAATCAAATTTTTCGTTTTGGGTGACCGAGACCTGGGATTTGAACTCGGCGAACTTGTACGCCACCACTGTTCCGGCACGGCGTTCCGGGCTCTTGAACAGTGGTTTGTTGGCGTTGTAATAAGCCGTGACTTCAGCTTCCGGGGCTGGAATTTCCTGAGTGATCCGTTCCGGAGTGAGGCGCAGTACATCCAATTCCACGCTGTCCATCTCCTGGTGGTACAGGTTTTTAAGACGTTCCGGGGAGATGGTCAAGCCGGCGCTCAGCAGGGCCTCGAACTTATCACGTACGATTTCCTGGCGCAGGGATTTTTCGAATTCCTTGACGTCGATGCGGTTGTAGGCCAGCAGGTTCTCATAGGCCTTGACGCCGATGAAGCGGCCGTCCCTCTGGAAGCCGGGTGAGTTGATGATGCGTTGCCGCAGTTCTTCATCGCTGGCATGGATTTTTAACCGGCGTGCCTCCGCGGCCACGATGACCGAGTTGATGGATTGCTGCAAAAGCTGTTGAGGCAGTTGCATCTGCTGGATCAGGCCCTTGTTGAAGTTCTCTTTCAAACGGCGACGGTAACCGTCAATGGCCTGCATCAACTGTTTTTGGAACTCATCCGCCGAGATGGTTTTTCCGTTTACAGACAAAACGGCGTTCTTGGTGCTCTTGAGGCTCATGCCGCCGGTTCCCCATTCCACGAATACAAAACCGACAAATGTAAGTATGACCAGCCACAATATCCATGAAAGTCCTTTCAGGTTGCTCCTCATCGTTCGTAACATCTCTTTTCCTCCGGGTTCAGCCCTTTTTGGTTGTAGGTGGATTCTTGTCGCTCAACGGCAGGTACACGGTCAGTTTGGCACCATCTTCCGTATTGCGGATTGTAATATTGCCTTTATGTTCCTGGATCAGGTTGTAGGCGATGGACAGCCCGATGCCCTTTTTCTGGGTACGGTTCTTGGTGGTGTAAAAGGGATCGAATGCCTTGTCAGGGTTTTCGAAGCCGCCGCCGTTGTCCTGTACCTCCACCACCGCCTGACTCTGGTCAACCGAGCGGTTGAGGGATATGGACACCGTGCCCTGGCCATTGCGGTTTCCATGGATGGATTCAATGGCGTTTTCTATGATCCCTTCGAATACCTGCCACAAAGAGAAATGGTTGCCCATTACGGTGACGATCTCCGCCGGGATTCGGCGCACCAGGTCCACTTGCTTGGCCTCTGGCTTCTGGCTGATGATTTTGACCAGTTTTTCCAGGAGATTGGCCAGGTTGATTTCCAATTTTGACTGCTGGGCGTCGGGAT
>Ga0272443_10002305_pt1:22500-24723 | contig 24723 bp, 14 predicted proteins | sample SSMAcet12_FD_193581 | JGI IMG/M metagenome (GOLD analysis project Ga0272443, IMG submission 193581) | Marine sediment archaeal communities from Little Sippewissett salt marsh, Falmouth, MA, United States - SSM-Acet-12 | ecosystem: Environmental > Aquatic > Marine > Wetlands >...
GACTGTACCGGTTGAAAGGATCCGCAACATCGGTTTCATGGCGCATATCGACGCCGGCAAAACCACCACTACGGAGCGGATACTTTTCTATTCCGGTGTGACATACAAAATGGGCGAGGTCCATGACGGGACTGCCGTGATGGACTGGATGGATCAGGAACAGGAACGGGGCATCACGATCACCTCCGCCTGTACCACCACCCATTGGAACGATCATCAGATCAACATTATCGATACACCGGGCCACGTTGATTTCACCGCCGAAGTGGAGCGCTCCCTGCGGGTGCTGGACGGCGGTATCGTAGTGCTCTGCGCCGTGGGCGGTGTTGAGCCTCAAACTGAAAAAGTGTGGTTCCAGGCTGAGAAATACAAGGTGCCCCGCATCGCCTACATCAACAAGATGGACCGTGTGGGCGCGGATTACACCGATGTGGTGGAGCAGTTGCAGGCAAAGTTGAAGGCAAACCCCATGCTGCTTCAGCTGCCCATTGGATTTGAGGGAGACTTCACCGGCGTCGTCGACCTGGTGGATATGAAAGCTTACCGGTACGACAGTGACCTGCTTGGCGCCACCTGTGAGGAAAGCGCCGTGCCTGAAGAGATGCAGGAAGAGGCGGAGCTGTACCGGGAACGCCTGGTCGAACAAGTGGCTGAGCATGACCTTGAAGTCATGGAGCACTTTCTTGAAAAGCGGCCGGTTGAGGCTGAACTGCTGCGGGAAGCCCTGCGCCGGGTCACCCTGGACCTGGCCGGTATTCCGGTTTTGATGGGCTCCTCCTTTAAAAACAAGGCCGTCCAGAAATTGCTTGACGCCATTGTTTGTTACCTGCCCTCGCCAAAGGATGTTCCTCCGGTCAAGGGCTTTTCTCCCCGTACGGGCGAAGAGATCTCACGGCAGCAATCGGCCACTGAACCGCTGGCCGCACTGGTATTCAAGATAATGAGTGATCCCTATATGGGCCAACTCGTGTACTTCAGGGTCTATTCCGGCACCCTGAAAGCCGGAAGCGTAGTGGTCAACCCGGCTTTGCAGAAGCGGATCCGTATCACCCGGATTCTGAAAATGCATGCCAACAAGCGCGAAGAGGTCAAGGAAGTGGGTAGTGGCGATATCGCCGCAACCATCGGCGTGTCGGATGTCTCCACCGGGGATACCTTGTGCGCCGAGAACAACCCGATCATTCTGGACACCATTTCATTTCCGGAACCCGTGGTGTCGGCTACCATCGAGCCCCGCCTGACTTCAGATCACAAAAAACTGGATGACGTGTTGATCAAGCTCGAGGTGGAAGATCCAACCCTGACGGTAAAGGTCAACAAGGAAACCGGACAGAAGATCATTTCCGGCATGGGCGAGCTTCACCTTGAAGTCGTCAGGGAGCGCATTCGCCGGGAATTCAACGTGGAAACCAAGTTGGGAAAACCCCGGGTGGCGTATCAGGAAACCATCCGCAAGCCGGCCCGCGGAGAGGAAAAATACCTCCAGAGTGCGGGTGCCAATTCCCAGTTCGGCCACGTTGTGCTGGAGTTGCGTCCCGCCGCCGCAGCGGACAAGTTGCGCTTTGTGGCTTCGGCGAAAGAGGACGCCGTTCCCCGGAATTTCCATGCCGCGGTGGAAGCCGGTGTGCGCGAGGCGATGGATTTCGGGTTTATCGCCGGATTCCCGGTTACCGGGATCATTGCGGACTTGGTGGGCGGTTCGCTGGACGAAGAGAATTCCACGGAGCTGGGTTACAAAGTAGCTGCATCCGCGGCCTTCAAACAGGCGTTCCAAAAGGCGGATCCCATTCTGCTGGAACCCATCATGAAGCTTGAGATCCGCGTCCAGGATGAATACCTGGGAGATGTAATGGGGGACTTGAATGCCCGTAACGGGCGGGTCACCCATATGGACAACCGTCACGACCTGCATGTCATCGACGCCCGGGTGCCCATGTCGAACATGTTCGGCTACGCCACGGCATTGCGGACCCTGACCCAGGGACGGGCCAGTTACGCGATGGAGTTCGCGGATTATGCACCCATGACGGATGAAAAAATGCAGGATGTATTAAAAAACCAATTGGGAATATATTCGCTCAATTAGGAGGTCATATATGGCGAAAGAGAAGTTTGATCGCAGTAAGCCGCATTTGAATATCGGTACCATTGGTCACGTGGACCACGGCAAGACCACGTTGACCGCGGCGATCACGAAGGTTTTGGCGAACGTGGAAGGCACGT
>Ga0272443_10002306_pt1 | contig 24715 bp, 22 predicted proteins | sample SSMAcet12_FD_193581 | JGI IMG/M metagenome (GOLD analysis project Ga0272443, IMG submission 193581) | Marine sediment archaeal communities from Little Sippewissett salt marsh, Falmouth, MA, United States - SSM-Acet-12 | ecosystem: Environmental > Aquatic > Marine > Wetlands > Sediment ...
CCCAGCGGCACGTGGGGGACCACTGCGGTCATCGGCATTTCCGCGACGTCGTAGTCCAGCCCCTCCGCCCTTTCGCAGATCGTCGACACGATCCCCAAGACCTCGGAGACCGGGTCCGCCTCCCCCGGGAGATATCTCCGATCGATCTCGATCACGCACCGCTCAGCGACGACATTCGGTTGCGTCCCGCCGCAGATGCGCCCGACGGAGACGGTCGATGGCCCGAGCAGCGGGTACGCTCGTCTTGCGAGCCTCGGACGCAATTCGTCCTCGATCGCGGCAACGATCCGCGCGGCATACGACGCAGCGTTCACCCCCTCTTCGGGACAGCTACCGTGCGCGCCCCGCCCCGTAAGCGACACCCTGATGAAGCAAGACCCCTTGTGGGCGACCGCGACCCGAAGCGAGGTCGGCTCTCCGACGATGGCGTAGTCGGCCCGCGGGCCGACATCGATCAGGGCCTTGGCTCCGAGCGACCCCGATTCCTCGTCCACCGTCCCAACGAACAAGAGGTCGCCGACGAGCGCACTTGCCTGCTCCGCATGGATCTGGGCAAGCACGACCGCCATGGCAGCGATCGCGCCCTTCATGTCGCACGCTCCGCGCCCCCACAGCGTTTCGCCCTCAATCCGCGGCTCGAACGCGTTTCGCATCTCTCCGGCCGGCACAGTGTCGAGGTGACCGTTTAGCATCAGGCTCGCCCCGCCGCCGCCGGCGATCGTGGCGATCACGTTCGCGCGGTCGCCGTCGACCGGCTGCAGCTTCGCGGTGATCCCTCGTTCTCCGAACCATTCAACGAGGAATCGCCCGATCTTCGACTCCCGACCGGGCGCGTCGCGATGGCTCTCGATCGCGATCAGGCGCCGCGCAAGATCCACGACATCTTCTCGTTCGATCGGACGCGTTGCCATCGGATTCACCGTTTCGTCGGGGCGATTCTGTCCATGCGGCCAGCGTCGAGTGCCTCCCGCGCAGTCTGGCGAAGCTTGAACTTCTGAACCTTCCCGGACTGCGTCATCGGCAGCTCGTCGACGATTTCCACGTACCGCGGGACCTTGAAATTGGCGATCTCCCCCACGCAGTAGTCGACGATCTCCTCCGGGACGACCGTCGCCCCCTCGCGCGCGACGACGTACGCAACGGCGACCTCCCCGAACACGTTATCCGGCACGCCGATCACCGACACGTTCTGGACCTTCGGATGCGTGAACAGGTACTCCTCGATCTCGGCCGGATAGACGTTGAACCCGCCGCAGATGAGCATATCCTTCTTCCGCCCGACGATCTTGACGTACCCCTCAGCATCCATCGTCGCCAGATCTCCGGAGTACAACCATCCCTCCTCGTCGATCGTCTCCGCCGTCACCTCGGGCGCTCGGTAGTAGCCGAGCATCACGTTGTACCCACGACAGGCGAGCTCGCCCATCTCGTCGTTTCTCAGCGAGCGACGATCGTCGCCCGCGATCTTGACCTCGATCCCGTCAAGCGCCCGTCCGACCGTCTCGACCCGCCGCTCGATCGTGTCGTCGAACCGGGTCATCGTGATCACCGGAGACGCCTCGGTCAGCCCGTAGGCGATCGAAACGTTGCAGTGCAACTCCTCCATCGCTCCCTTCATTACCTCGATCGGGCACGGTGCGCCGGCCATGATCCCGGTCCGCAACGTCGACACATCGTAGGGAGTCCCGTCGTCCTTGCCTTTCCGGTTCTCCTCGAGTTCGAGAACGAACATCGTTGGAACGCCGTAGACGACCGACACGCCGAACCGCTCGACGAGCTCGAGCGCCTCTTTTGCCCTGAACACCTCCATCGGCACCATCGCCGCACCCCAGGTGATCGACCCGGTGATGCCCATGACGCAGCCGAAGCAGTGGAAGAACGGCACTCCCAGTAGGAAGACATCCTTCTCTGTCGTGTGCAACACCGCGGTCACCTGCTCGGCGTTCCGGGCGATGTTGTGGTGCGATAGCATCGCTCCCTTCGGGCTCCCCGTCGTCCCCGAGGTGTACAGGATGAACACGTTGTCACCCGGCTCGCACGCCGCCTCCCGCTCCTCGAGCGTCCCGTCGAACAACCGCCCTTCACCGCGGTTGGCGAGATCGTTGAAGTCGTGCATCGACTCTCCCGGCTCCCCGACGATGACCACATTCCGCAGATTCGGAAGGTTGCCCCGAATCTCCCCGATCATCTTGACATAGTCGATCCCGACGAAGGACGAGACAGCGAAGAGCGTCGTCGCCTCCGAGTCGTCAAGGATGTACTCGACCTCGTGGGTCTTGTAGCGGGTGTTCATCGGGACGACGACGGCCCCGATCCGGGCGATCGCGAAGTACGCGGTAACCCATTCGGGCACGTTCGGCATCCAGAGCCCCACCTTGTCGCCCTTGGCGACGCCGATCTCGAGCAAGCCGCGCGCCAGTCGGTCGACCCGACCGTCGAGTTCTTCGTAGGTCAACGTCACGCCGCTCGGATCGAGGATGGCGCTCCGCAGCGGGAATCGTTCGGCCGTATCGCGTAGAACTTGGGACAGCGTTCTCATCGATTCACCTCGTACCGTGTCGGATGTCGGACGGATTATCCGGGACGTCAAAACCGGCCGCAAACTCGCCCTCTCCCCAACACGGCCGTACAATGCCGGCGTCCGCGGGGCGGACGCGAGGAGACGTTATGATCCCTGCCGTATCCTTCATCGGCCATCACAACACCGGCAAGACGCGTCTCCTGGCCCAGTTGATCCCTCACCTATCCGGCCGCGGCTTTCGCGTCGGCGCCGTCAAGCACGCCCCCCATCTCGCCGCGCCGAGCAACGCCGGCACGGACAGTGGAGCGCTTGCGGCCGCCGGTGCCGAGCCGGTTCTTCTACTTCGCGAGACCGATGCGGCCCTCACGTGGAGGCTGGCCGCGGACGAGGGAATCGAAGCGCTCATCGCGCGGCTTTTCCACGGCTGCGATCTCGTCCTCGTCGAAGGCTTCAAGCGGGGGCCGCTTCCGAAACTCGAAGTGTTCCGCCGGAGCCGCGAGACCGCCCACGACCCGCTTGCCGGGGAGATCGACGTCATCGCCGTGATCACCGACGACCGGATCGCCGCTCCGGACGGAACGATCGTCCTGTCGCCGCGCGATCTGCCCGCGATCGCCGACCTCATCGAATCAATCCTCTTCTAGGTGCGGCCGATTGCGCCCCCTCCGGCCCTGTGGTACTCTCGTTGCGTCATGAACAGCCCTTCCGCCACGAGCCACGCGGCTGCCGCGACCGAGGCCTCCGCCACGCTCTTCCTCGTTCCCCGCGCGATCGACCGCGTCAACGAGGGCCGTCGGCTCGCCGCTCCGCGCCTCTGCGGCGCGGAGGCCGAATCCGACATCGCTCTCGCCGTGCGAGGCGTCCACCCGGATCTCATCGAACTCGCACCGCCGGAGAAGAAGGAGCGGATCGGAATCGATCAGGTGCGGGAGGTCATCCGTCTGACGCAGTTCTCGCCGGTCCAGGCGCGCCGCAAGGTCTGCCTGATTCCGCGTGCCGAAGCGCTCACGCCGGAGGCGGCGAACGCTCTCCTCAAGATCATGGAGGAGCCGCCCCGCGACCTCGCGTTCGTCCTCCTCGCCGAGCACCCAGGCGATCTGCTCCCCACCATCCAGTCCCGCTGTCGGATGGTCCGGGTGCCCCCGCCGAGCCGAGCCACGATCGTGCGCCGACTGGCCGATGCCGGGTACGCAGAGCCAAGCGCCGATTGGCTGCTTCGCGTCGCCCTCCGCGACGGCGATCTGGATCGCTTGATCGAGACGCGCTGCAACGTAGCGACCGAGCGCGACAGCGCCGCCGCCGACCTGCAGGACGCCGCCTCGGTTGACCTGATTGCGACTGCCCTCGGGGACGAGCCGGTACGCCGGTACGAGGCGCTCCTGCAGCTCGTCGATCGGATCGGCGCCCGCGAACCCGATCTCCTGACCGTCGGGGTGCGGATGCTCGCGGCCCAAGACCGAGACGGGCTCGTCCGGTTCCTCCAGGAGCTGCTCGCCGCCTGCTCCGATCTGGTCCGCTCCCCGCTCGATCCCACCGGAGATCGGCAGGCCCTCCTTGCGATCCACGATCGGATCGGAATGGATCGGCTTCGCTCGCTCTGCGAGGCGATCGACGACGCGTACCGATCGCTGGTCGTCTACGGGCCGCCCGAGCCCGTCCTGCTGGCGCTCATGCTGATGCCGGGAGATGATGCCGATGGGAACTGACCGGGTCGTGCTGGTGCGGATCCAGAACCTCGATCGCGAGACGGCCTGCTTCAGCGCAGGCTCGGTTCCCGTCCAGCCGGGCCAGTCGTGCGTCGTCGATCACACCGGGCTCCGGCTCGGCGTGATGCTGAACGAGCTCGAAGCCGGCGCCGGTCTGAGCGATCAGCTGGATCGGGTCGTCCGAGTCGCGTCCCAGCGGGACATCGACACCCATCGGTACAACCAGGCCGACGCCGAGCGCATCCTCTTCTCCACCCGTGAGGTCGTCGCACGGCACAAGCTGCCGATGCACCTCGTCGCTGCCGAATACACACTCGACCGCCGTCAGCTGCGCGTGTACTTCACGGCTCCGCATCGTGTCGACTTCCGCGCCCTCCTACGCGACCTCGCCGCCCGCTATGGCACGCGCATCGAACTCCGCCAGATGGGGGCCCGCGACGAAGCACGGATCAAGGGCGGCATCGGGCGTTGCGGCCTCGAGATCTGCTGCCACCGATTCCTCCACGAGCCGAATCCGGTCCCGATGGAGATGGCGTACGACCAGGAGTTGTTTGTGTCGCCCGAGCGGATCACCGGCTGCTGCGGACGGCTCATGTGCTGCCTCGCCTACGAGCACTCGACCTACAAGGAGGCGCTCTCCCGGCTTCCGGCGCTCGGCGCTCAGGTCTCGTGGAAGGACAAGAAGGGGAAGATCATCTCCCACAGCATCTTCCGGAACACGGTGACGATTCTCACCGACGACCGCGACCGTCTCGAGGTCGCCGGCGACGAGATCAAGGTCCTGCAGCCGGGAAGGCGTCGGAGGCGATGAGCCGCGCACCCTCTCGGCACAGCGCGTCCCACTCGGCCGTCGTGACGGAGGCCTCCACGTGTGCCGCGGCCTCGGTATATCTCAAGATTCTCGCCCGACCCGACGTCGTCAGCGAACCGAGCCTGTGGACCGCGTGGAGGGGGAACAGGAACGCGACCGCGCGATCCTCCGGGTAGACGAGCGAGGCAATCCGCTCTCTCAATCGATCGAGATGCAGGCCCTCGAGCGCCGACACCGCGATCTCGTCAATTCCATCCGGTGCGCCGTCCGGGCGGAGATCAACCTTGTTCAACACGGTGATCGTCGCCGGCCGGTCGTCCCGCCCGTGGAAGACCTCCCGCTCCAGAATCTCCATGACTATCCGATGATCCTCCTCCCACTCCGGCTTCCCGACGTCAACGACGTGCAGCAGGAGATCCGCCTGCTGGGCCGCCTCCAGCGTCGCCGCGAACGCCGGGACAAGGTGGTGCGGGAGATCGCGAATGAAGCCGACCGTGTCGGCGAACAGCGCCACCCGTCCGTGGCCGACCGTGCCGCGGCGGACGACCGCATCGAGCGTCGCAAACAGCTTGTCCTCGACGAACGCGTCCGCATCGCAGAGGCGGTTGAGCAGCGTCGACTTCCCGCCGTTCGTGTAGCCGACCAAAGCGATCCGCGGCAGCTCGCTCTTCAGCCTCCGCCTGCGGCGGATCTCCCGCTCTGCCGTCGCCTTGACGAGCCGCTTCTCGAGCGTGTGGATGCGTCGGTTGATCTTGTTCCGGTCGAGTTCGAGCTGCGTCTCGCCCGGCCCGCGCGTCCCGACGCCGCCGGCGGCGCCGCCGCCCACGCGCGTCAACGCTGCGCCCCAACCTCGCAGACGCGGGAGCAGGTACCGCAGCTGTGCCAGCTCCACCTGAAGCCTCGCCTCCTTCGTTGCCGCGCGCTGGGCGAAGATATCGAGGATCAACTGCGTCCGGTCGATCACCTTCCTGCCGATCGCCTCCTCGAGGTTCCGGGCCTGAGCCGGCGAAAGCTCGTCGTTGAAGACGATCGCGTCCGCACCGAGCTCCGCCGCCGCCGCCTTCACCTCGTCAACCTTACCTCGCCCGACGAACGTGGCCGGGTCGGGCCGGCGGCGGCTCTGTGAGAGGATTGCGACTGTCGAGATCCCGGCGGTGTTCGCCAGTGATTCGAGTTCCCCGAACGCTGCCTGTTCGTCGGTCCGGCCGTCATGAATCCCGACGAGGAGCGCCCGCTCGCTGCCGTAGACGCGGGCCCGCGTTCCCAGTCGATCCTCAATCAACGGCTCGTGATGCCGCTCAGTCTGCGTATCGCTCAATCTTCGCCCCCAGGCTCCGCAGTTTTTCATCGAGGCCGGCGTAGCCCCGGTCGACATGCTCCAGCTGGGTCACCATGCTCTGCCCCTCGGCCGCCAGGCCTGCGAGCACCAGCGCCGCCCCGGCCCGAATGTCGGTCGCCGCGGCCGATCCTCCACGCAGTCGCTCGACGCCGGTGATCGTCAGCGTCCGTCCGGACCGAGCGATCCTCGCCCCCATGTTGCACAACGCGTCGACGTAGACGAAGCGATCCTCGAACACGTTCTCGGTCAAACGGCTCGTCCCCGTGCTCCGCGCTAGGTACGCAGCAAACGGGGGATGCAGATCGGTCGGGAAGCCCGGGTGCGGCCCGGTCGAGATTCCGATCGGGCTGGGCCGCTCCGGCCCGCGCACGGCAATTGAATCGGCGGTCGCGACGATCTTAGCCCCCGTCGACTCGAGCGGCCGCAAGAACGACGCCAGATCATCCGGTCGGATCCCCTCGACGGTGACATCGCCCCCGCTGATCGCACCCGCCAGCAGAAAGGTACCCGCCTCCATCCGATCCGGGATCAACGTATGCTCGGCGCCCCGCAGTTGCGTGCAGCCCCGAACGCGAATCGTCCGTCCGTCGATCTCGATCTCCGAGCCCATCCGCCCGAGCAGCGTCACGAGATCCTCGACCTCCGGTTCGATCGCGCCGTTCTCGATGACCGTCTCCCCCGTCGCGAGCGTCGCGGCCATCAGGATCTGCTCGGTGGCGCCGACCGATGGGTACGGAAGGACCACCCGCGATCCAACCAACCGCTTCGCCGCCACGACGACGACTCCGTCGCGTTCCACGATTCGCGCCCCGAGAGCGCGAAGTCCGTCAAGATGGAGGTCGACCGGACGCAGCCCGATCGCGCAGCCACCGGGAAGCGGGACGACCGCCCGCCCGAGCCGGGCGACCAACGGCGCGAGCACGAGGAACGACGCCCGCATCTGTCGAACCGAGTACGCGTCAGCCTCCTCAGACAGCCGCTCCCCCGCGGCGATCGAGACGTGCTCGCCGTGGCGGACGACGCGGCATCCCAGGGCACCAAGCGTGTACAGGATGGTGCTGACGTCCCGCAGCTGCGGCACCCGGTGCAGGACGACCGGCTCGTCGGTCAGGAGGGCAGCGATACAGGCGGGTAGCGCGGCGTTCTTCGCCCCGTCGACGCGAACCGCCCCGGACAGACGGGTCCCACCTTCGATCCGGAAGGACTCCATCGGCTACGGTAGGTAGCGGAGCGGATCGATCGGGAACTCGCCGTTTCGGACCTCGAAGTGCAGGTGCGGGCCGGACGAGATGCCGGTGTTGCCCGACAGCGCGATCTCCTGCCCCATCTCGACGTAGCGCCCCGGCGACACGATCGCACTGCTCAGGTGACCGTACATCGTGAAATACCCGTCCTGGTGCTCGAGCACCAGGACGTTCCCGTACCCCGGCTGTTCGCCGTAGTAGTACACCTCGCCGCCGGCCGCGGCGTGCACGATCGTCCCGTCCCCGACATCGATGTCGATCCCGTCGTGATGGTGGCGATTCCCGAGCACCGGGTGTTCCCTCCAGCCGAACGTCGAGACGACCTCGCCCTGAAGCGGCCAAATGAACCGAGCGGACACGCCGTTCGACAGAAGGACGACATCGTCCCAGAATGTCGCTCCCACGCCCGGGATCAGGATCCGATCGCCAGCGAAGATGGTCGACGAGACCGTGAGCCCGTTCGCGGCGGTCAGCGTCTCGACCGGGACGGCATACGTCAGCGAGATATCGGTCAACGTCTGACCCGGCTGGATCGTGTGCACGACCCCTTCCCGCGACGCGAACAGGACCTGACCCGGTTGAAGCTGCCCGCCTCCGAACAGCCGGTTGCTCGCCAGGAGGTTCGACACGGAAACGCCAAGCTCGGCAGCGACATCGCTGACCGTCTCGCCGTCTGACACGTTGTGCCGGAGGATCGCACCCTCGATCGCCGGCAGCGGAGCGCTTGTGTCGTCAGCCGCGATCGGAAAGACGTCAAGAGGGATGTCGTCGCTGATCGTCCTGTCGTCGCGATCGGCGATCGTCCCGTCGTCGATGACGGTCAGCGAGTCGTCGCGCCGCGTGCAACCGGAGCGGATCATGACCGGAATGAGGACAATCGCAACCACAAACAAGACCGCAATCGCGATCCGGTCCTTGCGGATCGGCTTCTGCGTCCGATAGCGGTCCCCGTAGCTAGTCACTGCTCATCAACTCAAGGAACTGATCGTTGTCCTTGGTCGCCTCCATCTTTCCCTTGATGAACTCCATCGCCGCCTGCGGATCGTTCAGCTGCGCCATCATCTTACGGAGGATCCACACCCTGTTCAATTCCTTTTCGCTGAGCAGGAGCTCTTCTTTCCGCGTCGCACTCTGTTCGACGTCGATCGCCGGGAAGATCCGCTTGTTCGCGAGACCCCGATCCAGGATCAGCTGCATGTTCCCGGTTCCCTTGAACTCCTCGAACACCACCTGATCGAGCTTGCTGCCTGTATCGATCAGCGCCGTGGCAATGATCGTCAGGCTCCCGCCGTTCTCGATGTTGCGCGCCGCGCCGAAGAACTCCTTCGGCTTGTACAGCGCGGACGGATCCATCCCGCCGGACAGGAGCTTCCCCGACGCCGGGATCGATAGGTTGTACGCCCTGGCAAGCCGGGTGATCGAGTCCATCAGGACCACGACGTCCCGTCCGAGCTCCACCAAGCGCTTGGCCCGGTCGGTCACCAGTTCGGCGATCCGCGTGTGATGGCGCGGCTCCAAATCGAACGTCGCCGCGACCACCTCACCGCCCGGCACCGATCGCTGGAAGTCCGTGACCTCCTCCGGCCGCTCGTCGACGAGCAGGACGAACAGCTTGGACTCGGGGTGATTCGCGATGATCCCATTGGCGATCTGCTTCAAGAGCGTCGTCTTCCCGGCCATCGGGGGCGACACGATCAGCCCGCGCTGTCCCTTTCCGATCGGGCAGAACAGGTCGATGATCCGCGTCGAGATCTCGTCCGAATCGTGCTCCAGCCGGTACATCTCGTCGGGATGCAGCGGAACGAGATCCCGGAATTGCACCCGCCGGCGCGACTCGTCCGGATCGACGCCGTTCACTCCGTCCGCCTTCTGCAGCGCGAAGTAGCGCTCGTCGTTCTTCGGGGCGCGAATGCTCCCCGTGATCAGATCGCCGTCTCGAAGGGCAAACCGTTTGATCTGCGAGGGGGACACGTACACGTCCGTCCGCCCAGGCAGGCAGCTCTCGCCGCGCAGGAATCCGTACCCGTCGGGGTGCAGCTCGAGGATGCCGTCCGTGAACCGCAGCTCGTGCGCCTTCGCCAGATGCGCCATCACTGCGCGGAGCAGGTCATCTTTGCCCGATTGCCTGTTGTTTTTCAGTCCGAGCTCGTCGACGATCTCGAGCAACTCGTCGATCGACTTCTCACGTAGTTCGCTTACTTCCGTCATCTCAATCACCTCTAGAACCGGATGCCCCGGCAAACGATCAGTGCCGTAGCACCGAAGTAGAACAGCAACAGGGTCGCGGAATCGACCCCGATTCCCAGAATCCGTCGCCGGGAGCGCGCCACCAGCGACACCATGGCAACGACGGTCAATGTCACGCCGCAGATCGCGACGAGGGTCTGATCGGTCTCTCCGCCCCGCAGGTTGGCGTAGATCGAGCCTCGTCGAAACGCCGCGTCGGCGAAAAAGAGGGTCAGCATGTTGAACATGTTCGAGCCGAATAGGTTCCCGACGATCATGTCGTACGCCCCGATCCGCAGTGCCCCAATGGAGGTCGCCAGCTCGGGCAGCGAAGTCACGATTGCGACGAGAATCGCCCCCATGAACGACTCAGACAGGCCCGACGATAGCGAGATCTCCTTGCTCGCACGAATCAGAAAGATCCCCGAGACGACGATGACCGCTCCGCAGATCACGAACCCGGCGATCGCCGCCCTAGGCGAGAGCCCTTTGCGAACCACTTCCTCCTCCACCACCTCGTGCCGTTCCGCGTGGAACAGCAGGAAGACGCCAAGGATGTACCCGACGAGGATCAGCCAGCTGACCGGGCTGATCCCGAGAAACGTCACCTCCGGGGCGAGGACGATCCCGAAGACGCCGAACAGCGTCAGCAGCACGGCCATCCCACCGCTGAGCGTGTGGTAGCCGCGCGCCTTCAGCAAGAACGGACCGCGCCCGAGCAGGAGAACGTCCATCACAGCAATAATCACCACATTGAACAGGTTGCTGCCGAACGCGTTTCCAAGCGCGATGTTCGGCACGTTAAGCGATGCCCCGGAGACCGTCGTCGTCAGCTCCGGGATCGAGGTCAGCGTCGCGAGGAAGAGTAAGCCGATCCATCCCTGCCCGATCCCGGTCCGCTGTCCGAGCGCCTCTCCGTACGGCGCGAGCCGAATCCCAGCCACAACGATCCCGGCCGCAGACAGAGCGAACGTGACCCAATGAAGGATCATCCTGACGCTTCACCTCTGCAGTGGACTTGACGATTCATGCCACCCGTCCTTCCGCGGTTCCGCGTAGAACACGTCGGCGGTCGATCCGTTCGCGTCTCGCGAAAGCGGATCGTGTACGTTCTGCCCTATCCGGTCGGTCGGGCGCAGCCCGCCGCACCTAGAGCTTCTTGAACAGCCACTTCACCATGTCCCCGTACATCTTCAGCCGATCGAGGATCCCTTTGACGAGACCGCGCTTCTCCTCTTTGAGGATGTGCGTCACGCCCTCGAGCTTCACGTACTCCTTGGTCCACCCTTCCTTCGACGCGAGCCGCGAGAGTGCCATTTCGATCCCGAAGTTCATCTCCTCGACGTTCTCCCTCGCTCGTTCCCAGAGCCTCCGGGAGAGGACCCGCTGCCCTGAAGCGTACGGGTTGATCTTCTGCGCGAAGTCCGTGTTCTTCCGTCCGTCGGAGAAGACGCCGACGGCCATATCCAGCCGCTGGTCGACGTACGTCCGAACCATCCGATCGACATGCTCCGTGGTCAATCCTACGAGGTCCGCATCCAGGAACAGCAGCGTGTCGTTTCTCGCTTCGGCCACGCCGACGGCGAGCGCCGCCGCCTTGCCCCGATTCCCGGGCAGCGAAACAACCCGAACCGGGTAGCGCGCCGCCTCGGTCGCCGTCGCATCCTCCGACCCGTCGTCGACCACAATCACTTCGTCGACAAGCGGACTGGTTACGATGGGATCGAGAACAGCGCCGATTCGCCCAGCCTCGTTGTATGCGGGTACCACCACGGAAACACGCATAGGAATACGGGTGAAATGGGGAACTCGCCCCATCCTTTCACGGGATGCATTCTACCCCCTGGTGCTCGTCAAGTCAATTGCAGTACCGGGTGCCACGCCCGGGAGGCACGCCGCGTTACTCGGCCGAACCGAACCAGCGGGCCACTTCCGCAACCAGCTCGTCTTCGTCATCGAACGTGTCTACGGAAACCGGAAACGATTCGAGAAACCGGGCACCGTAGCTTCGCGACAGAACCCGCTGGTCGGTCAGAATCACGACCCCGCGATCGTCCGCCGTGCGGATCAGCCGCCCAACTCCCTGTCGCAGCTTCAGGATTGCCCGCGGGAGGGCCAGCTCGCGGAACGGATCGCGCCCCTCGCGCGCCATCCGGTCGGCCAGTGCGGACAGGATCGGATCGGTCGGCACCGAGAACGGGAGCCGCGTGATGACAAGGAACTCCATCTCCTCGCCCGGGAGATCCACGCCCTCCCAGAAGCTCTCCGTCCCAAGGAGAATTCCGGCGGACGAAAGGGCGCGGAACCGCTCGATCAACTTGCTGCGGGGTCCGTCGACCCCCTGCGCAAAGGTCGGGATCTCCGGAGGGATCCGAGCCCGAACCGCGCGGAGCATTTGGTAGGATGTGAACAGCGCAAGCCCCTTCTTGTCGAGCCTCGTCGTCACCGTCGCGAGGAGCGTCGCCAGCCCGTCCACATACGCTTCCTCCTCGCCGTCAATCGCCGGGAAGTACGCGGGAACAGCGACCTTCATCCGGTCCCGAAACGAGAACGGACTCTCGACAACCGCCGTGCGAACACGCAGGATCCCGTCGGTCAGGCCGACCGATCGGGTCAGGTACTCGAAGTCCCCCGCCAGGGAGAGCGTCGCTGACGTCAGGACGACCGACTCGACGCGAGGGTAGAGAAGTCGCTGGAAATACGGGGCCACGTCGAGCGGCGTCGCGTGCAGCGCCGGTCCGCCTTCCTCCCGCTCGTACCAGCGAACCGTGTTCTCGTCAGGCGGAGCCGTGATCGCCCTCGCCACCTCCTCCAGCCCCGAGACTCGATCGATGTGGCCCTCCAGTTCCTTGAGTGTCTCCTCCGCTTCGAGTCGACCGCCGAGTCGATCGAGCGCCGCTTCCAGAAGCCCCAACGCCCTTGTCGCCTCGCCAATCCGTGGCTCCAGCCCCGAGAGCGACGAGAACGGCCCCCGTCGATCATCCGGCAGCTTGCGATCGAGAGACCGGAACAGCGTCGCCGACCTTCGCCGCAGCGTCGCGACGTGCTCGGCCGCTCGCCGCACGTCCGCGTCATCCACGGGCAACGATAGGCGCCGAAGCCATCCTTGCCGCCTTCCCCCTGGCGCGAGGTCGTCCGCGACCCGCGCAACGATTCGCTCGGACAGGGTCCGCGTAAACGCCGTCCGCGCCGTCTCCTCCAAGTTGTGCGCCTCGTCGACGACAAGGTGGCTGTACTTGCCGAGCACAACGCCGCCGACGGCGAGGTCGCCCAGGAGCAGGGAGTGGTTGACTACGACGAGATCCGCCTTCCGCGCCCGCCGGCGTGCGGCGATCGAGTAGCAATCGTCCAGAAACGGACAGAACACTCCGACACAGTGATTCGGTGCATCGCACAGCCGCCCCCACAGCGCGCGTGAACCCGGCTCGCTCTGAAACGCCCCGTTCTCGTCGATGTCCCCCGTATCGCTCTCGACGAGCCATCGGGCAAGCGGCGCGAGCTGCGCCAACCGCTCTTGCTCCAGGCCGCCGGCCAGCTCGCCGATCACCGTCTGCCAGCGACGAAGACAGAGGTAGTTCTCGCGCCCCTTCAGCAGCGCCACCTTCAGCTCCGGCGCGAGCTGCGCCAGCAGGAACGGAAGGTCCTTTTCATAGAGCTGCTCCTGGAGCTGTTTCGTCCGGGTCGACACCACGACCCGCGCCGCCGCGTTGCCGCGCAGGTGGACGATCGCCGGGACGAGATAGGCGAACGTCTTCCCGGTTCCCGGCCCTGCCTCCACGAGCAGCGCCTCGCCGTCGCGGAACGCCTCCTGCACCGCGTCAGCCATCTCCAGTTGGCCGGACCGTTCCTCGTACGACGCAAGGGCCCCGGCGATCGCGCCGCCCGCTCCGAGAACCTCGCCGGCTTCGCCGATCTCGGTGGGGCGCGACGGCACCGGCGCGGGCTCCTCCCCACCGGCAGGAAGCCCCTCCGGTCGCGGCAGCACAAGGACCCGGGAAAACAGATCGGTCAGCGGCTCCGGCAGGAGCCGGGCGAGCAGGGCAACGAGAGACCGATCGAGACCGATCGCCTCCTCCACCATCGCAGCGAGCGCGGCGGCCGCGGCGGCCGCGGCGCCGCTTGCCTCGAGCCCGTACCATGAGCAAACGGTCTCCAGTCGGTGGTCGGAGAGCGTGGGGTGAAGGACCCGCGCGAGCAACCGAAGGTCCAGCGCACCGTCCGCCCTCCCGGTGCCCTCGTCGTCCGGATACACCGCCCACGGGACGTCGCTCTCGTTTGGATTCGAGTCGGAGCAAACGCATCCGTTCTCGAGGAGAAGCTCTTCTCCTTCGGCGAGAATGCGGACGCGCGGAAGCCCGAGGCTCCGCCAGGGGAGACCGGCCGGCACTAGAGGAGATGCCGGAGTAGATCGATCCGTCGAATCCGACCGACCAACCGTCCCTGGCCGTCGACGACCGGGAGGTTCTTGACCCCCTTGCGGATGATCAGATCGGCCGCGCGGAGGTCGTCATCCTCCTCAGTAACGCTGAGGACGTTCGGCCGCATGTACTTCTCGATCGGGTCGTCGGCGATTTGGGCGAGCTTGCTCGCCAGTTGATTCATGTCCGGGATGAACGACGCACTGTGGAGCATCTCGAAGTAGCCGGGCAAGGCGGCGCGGATCAGGTCCTTCTCGGAGATGAACCCGATCAAGGCGCTCTCCTCGTTGACCACGGGGACGTTCGGCATCTCGGCGTTGTCGAGGATGAAGATCAGCTCCCGGACGGGGATGTCCTTCTCCACCGCGGTCAGATCTCTTGTCATGATCTCACGGACCTTCATGCTGCCCCCTCAGATCTTCCTCACCGTGATCTTCTCCATCTCGGCCTCCACCGTGGCGCGGTCCTCGCAGATCTTCTTCTCGCTCTCGGCGCTGGCGATCCCCGCTGCCATGCCGAATCGGAGCGCCTCTTCCACCGCGGCGCCCTCCGCGAGCTTGAGCAGGATGCCCCCCAGGAACGCGTCGTCGGCGCCGACCAGGTTCTTGAACGCCGAGACCGGCACCGTGGTCTCGATCTCCCACGCCGCATCGGGCGTGAGGACGATGTCGCCGGTCACATGATGGGAGATGACGACCATCTGCGCCCCGCAGTCGATCACATGCTGTCCAGCAGCGACGATCGATTCCCTGGACGAGATCGGTTTCCCCTCGAGCAGGAGATGCTCACGCGTGTCCGGCTTCACCAGGTACGGGCCCGCGCTGATCGCACGCGTCAACGCCTCGCCTCCGGCCGACACGACGACCTTCGCGCCGGACTCCCGAGCGATCTCCGTCAACTCCGCGTAGATTGCAGGATCGACGCCGAGCGGAAGGCTCCCGCCGAGCACGACCCATGAGGCCCGTTTCGCCATGCGCCGGTACCGGCGCATGAACCGCTCGACCTCCGCTTCGCTGACGCGAGGCCCGTTTTCGTTGATCAGATTCGGACTGTGGCTGCGCCCCTCCTCGAGGATGGTGACGTTGATCCGCGTCTCCTCGTGGATCCAGACGAAATTCGTGGTGACGCCCTTGCGCTGAAGGTATCGGACCACGACGTGCCCGGTGTTGCCGCCGACGAAACCCATCGCGACGTTGCTCATCCCGAACGCCGATAGGAACCGCGAAATATTCGCACCCTTGCCGCCAGCCGATGTCGAGCTGCGCGTCGCGCGCGTCAGGAACTCCTCCTGCGTGATCTGGCAGATCTTGAGGCTCTCCACCCAGTAGACCTTGTCGACCGACGGATTCATCGTGACCGTTACGATCATCGTCATCCCTCTATCGCTGACGGATCGCGACCGACCCGGACAACCCGGCGGCCGATGCGCCCTCGATCCGGACACTCGCCAGCTCACCGATCGTTCCATCGCGGGCGACGACGGTCCGATGATCCTCCGCTCGGCCGACGCAGCCGCCGTCCCGCGCAATGCCTTCGAACAGCACCTCCACCTCGCGGCCGACGAATCGCGCGTTCTCCTCCGATGCGATCCGGCGCTGCCGGAGGAGCACGTGCTCCAGCCGCTCGCCCTTCTCCGACTCGCTGACATCATCCTCTACTCGGGCGCTCCGAGTCAATGGACGCGGCGAGTACATCGCGACGAAGATCGACCCGAACCGCACCTCATCGATCAGCGCCATCGTTTCCTCGAAGTCCTTGCGCGTCTCACCTGGATACCCGACGATCAGGTCGGTCGTCACGTTGAGACCGGCGATCCGATCCCTGGCGGCGCCAATCAGACCCAGATATCGATCGACTGTGTACCCACGGTTCATTTCGGCGAGGATCCGATCGCTTCCGGACTGCACCGGGAGGTGGAGGTGGTTGCAGACGTTCGCGGTCGCCGCCATCACGTCGAGGACGTGCTCGGTCATGTCCCGCGGATGCGACGTCGTGAACCGAACGCGGGGGACCCCGGTCTCGGCGATCCGCGCGAGCAACGTCGCAAACGTGCCGAACGCCGGGCAGTCGGTCCCGTACGCGTTCACGTTCTGTCCAAGCAGAAGAACCTCCGAGGCGCCGTCGTCGATCGCCCGTTCGATTTCCCGGAAGATCGGCTCCGGGGCCCGGCTGCGCATCACCCCACGCGCGTGCGGCACGATGCAGTAGGAACAGAAGTTCGAGCAGCCCTCGGTGATTGTGACCATCGCGCGGAGCGGATGGCCGCGGACGAACGGGACCTCGTCAATCGTCGTCGGCGTCCCGCACTCTGCGATCCGAGCCGCCTCCTCCCGAACGCGCTCGACCAGTCCGGGCACCGAACCGTGCCCGACCGATCCGAACACGAAGTCGATCGCCGCGAACCGCTCCAGGAGCGACTCGCCGCGGATCTGCCCGAGGCATCCGCCAACACCGAGGATCACGTGCCGCCGCCTTTTCTCCTCCACGACGGCGCCGATCCGCCCGTAGACCTTCTCCTCGGCCTTCTGCCGAACCATGCAGCCGTTGAAGAGGACGACGTCGGCCGACTCGAGGCGATCCACCGAGATGTAGCCCGCGCGCGCCATCACACCAGCGAGCCCCTCCGATTGATGGAGGTTCATCTGACAGCCCCAAGTCTCGATGTACACTCGCTTTCCCATCGTCCTGCCCCAAGGGTACTTCATCCGCCGATCCGCGTCCATCGCTGTTGGGAACGGGATTGCCGCCGGTCGACCGGACGGCTGGTCCGCGGGGCGAGCCGTCCGGTACACTCCTTGGGCCATGGCCCTGCGTCGCTGCGATCGCTACCTGCTGCGGGAGACGGTCGGCCCGTTCGTCCTCGCTCTCGCCGGCCTGCTTCTGTTTCTTCTTCTCAACATCGTCCTTTCCCTCACCCCGCTGACGGTCGATCGAGGCATTGGCATGGCGACGCTTCTTCGCCTGGTGATCCTCGAGCTGCCGAAGCTCTTCGTCCTTGCGGTTCCGATGGCTGCGCTGTTCGCGACGTTCCTCGGCCTCGGGCGGCTGATGCACGATCGCGAGATCATGGCGTTCGAGTCGATCGGGATCTCCCTCCGTCGGCTCTTGATGCCGCTGATCGCCGCCGCCGCTCTCGTGGGCGCGGCCGACTTCGCGATCAACAACTGGGCCGCCCCGGCCTCTGAGCGGGCTTTTCAGCGCACGTACCTCGAGGTCGTCTTCCGACAGTCGATCCCACGGATTACACCCAACGCGGTGTTCTCCGGGCCCGACAACCTCTTCTTCTACGTCCGGCGGTACGACGCCGGCACCCGCACCCTCCACGACATCCTGATCTACGACACCGAGGGAGATCTCTTCCCGTCGGTCTCCGAATCGGAGACGCAGATCGCCCTGATCACCGCCGAAACCGGGACGTGGACCGAACGGACATGGGATCTCGAGGGCGGCCGGACCTACGGTTTTGATGCGGACGGAGCACTCGTCTACTCCGGCGGGTTCGAGCGGCTCTCCATCCCGGTCGATCGATCGGTCGAGCAGATCCTCAGCCAGGCTCGTTCGCCTGACGAGATGGGAATTTCCGAGCTCATCTCCCGCGTCGAGCAAGCGTCCAGGACCGGTCAGCGCGCTCAGCCGTACGTCCTCGAGATCCACCACAAGATCGCCCTTCCGCTGACAACGATCGTCTTCGTCCTCCTCGGGGGCACGCTCTCATTCACGTTCGGCGCACGAGGGCGTGCCGTCGGGATCATCGCCAGCCTGCTTCTAATCAGCATCTTCACCGGGCTGCTCTGGTGGACCCAGGCGCTCGGCCAGCGCGGCGCGATGCACCCGGCGCTCGCCGCGTGGCTTCCGAACCTCCTGTTCGGCGGGCTCGGCCTCCTCCTCTTCCTGCGGGTCGATCGCCTTGCATCCCGCGACCTCCTGAAGCGGTTGCGCCGCCTCGTCCCGTTTCTCGCCCTCCTCGGCCTGACGGCATGGAGCGCCGCCGGGCAGGAGATACCGCTCGTCCTCCGCGCCGAAGACCTATTCATCTCATCCGATCGGTCCGAGGTCCGCGCCGAGGGCAGCGTTGAGGCAAGCTTCGAGGATGTCGCACTGGCCGCGGATGTGCTTGATCTCCATCAGGCCGCGGACGGGCAGTGGCTGTTCGAGGCGACCGGCGACGTCCGTTTGGCGATCGAGGGGGAGATCTCCCTCGCCGGAGACCGACTCGCAGCAGTCATCGAAGTGACCGACGCCGGCACGCTGACCCGCTCCCTCGAGGCGGGTCAGTTCCGTGGGGAGAGCCGCTTCCTCAACTCCCTGGGCGAAGAGCACACCCTCTACTTCCGCGGCGAACTCGGCCAGATCACGTTCGACGAGGCCGGCGAGGCCGTCCTGATCGAGGTCCGCCGCGGGGAGGTAACGACCTGTGACTGTTGCGGGCTCCCGTTCGAATCCCAGCCGTACACGATCCGCGCCACTCGGTTCCAGCTCTACCCGGAGCGGCTTCTCGTCACGTACGGGCTCACCGCGCGGGTCGGTGGCGTCGCGGCATTCTGGCTCCCATTCTACGTCCAGCCGCTCGAGGAGACGCTGGAGAGCCCGCTCTTCCCGGCGATCGGCCAGAGCGGCTCTCGCGGATGGTTCCTCAAGTGGAACGTCCCATTCTACGTGAGCGAGCGGCTCTACGGAAGCCTCCTGTTCGACTACTACAGCGCCTTCTCCGAACTCGGCGTCGGGATCATCCTTCGCTACTCGTCCGGCGGGCACGACGGCTCGATCGACGCGTACTACTTCCCCGCGAAGGTTGGCGACCCGATCGTCCGCCTGACGCTCGATCACTCGTTCGACATCGGGACCGCGTGGCGCGGAAGCGGTGAACTCAGCTACGAGGCACACGGTGACGACGAATCGCTCTCGTTCGCGGCGAGCACCACCGGCCGACTGGACGGCTGGCAGATCACGGCGTCGGCCGTGCGAAGCTGGGAAGACGCCGCCAACGACGGTGACGAGGCCGTCGTCACCCAGCGCCTCCCCGAGATCTCGCTCTCCCATGGAGCGCTTCCCGTCGGCCGCGTCTCGGTCACACCCCGTGGAACCGTCACCTGGGTAAGGGAGTGGCAGGGCAACGCGCTCGTCGCCGGCGCACTCCGCCTGGGCGGCGGCGCGTCGATCGGCGTCGAGCGATTCAGCGCAGCCGGGTTCTCGGTGGCACCGTCCATTGACTTGTCGTTCACCCGCTACGCCGGCGACAACGTCTCCCTCTCTCGCACTGCTATCACCGTCTCCGTTCCCGCGACACGCGGTGGGCTGACCGTCGACTACGACGGAGCGTTTGCCACGGCGAAGAGCCCGTTCGACTTCGACCGGATCGACGCCAAGCAGCACATCGGATGGGGGATCGCTCGCTCCGACCCGATCGGGTTGCGCATCGACGGCGGCCTCAACCTGATCTCTGGCGCGCTCGATCCGCTCTCGTTCGTCCTCACCTGGGGAAAGACCGTTTCGTGGTCCCTCTCCCTTTCCTATGACCTCGAGGACGCCCTCCTCGAGAATCCTGTCGTTCTTCGAGGGGACGGATCCTTTGGGCGCCTGGGCGCATCGTGGAGCATCCCCTACGATCCCGTCGATGCCCAGTTCGATCCGATCAGCGTTCAGTTGGCCGCGACGGGCGACCGCACCGAGATTCGCGTCTGGACGACGTTCGACGGCGGCGTGCTCGCGACGCTCGGCGGGACAGTTGAGCTGCGTACACCAAGCGACTGGGGTGCTTCGTTCGGCGTGACCTATGAAGCCGGACCGCCAGCCCACATGAAGAACCCACGGTACCGCCTTTTCCGGGACATCGGGGATTGCATTCAGGTCGGGATCGAGCGAGCCTCTGATCAGGTCTGGCTCTACGCGTCGATCCTCGCCTTCCCGGAGGCGATCCTCCGGTACGGCACCGAGAGTGCGTCCTTTGAGCTGGGCGAGTAGGCTCGGACCGCGCTCGACACGGTGGTCGAACGGAAGGAGGAGGCATGGGTTTCGACCTTTCGGCACTCGTTTACGTGGCAATCGCAATCATCTTGCTGATCAAGTTCTACGTCGGCAGCTGCGGCGGCACCTGCGGATAGCGTCCGTCCGCTCAGCCGGATCCCTCGTCTTCCGAGGCGTATCCTTCCTGCAAGTCGAGCGACGCGCGCCAGCCGGGCTCGCGCCTCGCCCTGTTCGATGAGCGCATGGCCGTCGAACACCCACATGCGAGCCGTCTCGCAGAACCGTTCCCGCCCCATCTCGTGCGGAAGCTACGTCATCACGCTCTTGCCGACCGGATCGCGGGACGCGCCGCCCCAACAGGCTCCGTGCGCCGCTCGGCGGACCCCTCGGGCACTCACAGGCGCGCCAGGCAGCCCGACCAGACGACAGGCCTCTACGGCCACGACATGACCGGGTAGTCGGTGTTCTGGCCGACGGCCCCACCCGCGCCACGCGGAAGCAAGCACGATGGCGAGGATCGCCGTTCGCCGGCATCTCGTCGTCAAACGCTCATCCCTGATCGCTCGCCGAGCATCATTCCGGCTCATCGGCCAAGGTCCCGCAGTCCGGTGGGAGTCCGAGTGACTGCCGCCACACCGGCTCGTACAGATCGACGAGTTCGTCGGCCGATTCGGCCCACATGGGAAGCGTCGCCCAGAACCGTTCGAAGCCCAACTGCGTGATTAGACAGGCAACGAAGCTCTCACCGAGTACGTACTTCGCCGGCCAGGATAGGTCCGACGTCAGGCAGGTTTCCCCAGCGATATCGAGGAGCGTGCTCCCCCACCGACCTTCACTTCCCGCAAGCCGATCGGCATTCTCCCGCGGGAACAGCTCCTCGCACAGCTCCGCCATCCCCTCGATCAGATACGTGGGCAGATCGTCGATCTGGACACCCGCTACGAAGAGGTATTGAAACGTCAGCAAGTGCGTTATCCCGTGCACCAGCGTCCGCTCGTTTGACGTCAAGTGAACGACAAGCAACGCGGGGAGCCCATCGAGGATCCTTCGACGACCAGCTAGGCCGGCCCAGCTGAAGCTGAACCACCCCTCATCGTTGCGTCCCGTCAGACGCCGCATCGCCTCCCCATCCGGATAGACAGCCGCCCCCAGCGGCCAGAGCGTCATTTCCTCCCAGGATGGCGCGGAAGCTTCCAGGTGCTTTGGCTGGCGTAGTCGCGGACCTCCGTCAAGTACAGTTGCTCGGAGCCCATCCACTCCTTCCACGTCGGGGCCTCGGCCCAGCGCGGATGGGGTTCGATCGGATCGAGTTCCCAGGACGAGAAGGCTTGGTCGAGCGCCCGGTCAAGCCTGGCGACGAAAAACGCCGGGTCGGAAGGATTCTCCTCGATCCACGCAATCGCGCCGTAGCGCCAGGGAGCCAGATAGTATGGGAGGTCAATGGCGAACGTCGTACAACTGCACGCCAAGACGAGGATCCAAGACACCCCAACGGAGCGTGACATGGCAGAAGAAGTATGAGGCCACCGCTGCCTTGATCTGGCCACCGCCCCGGCGGACCGTTCGCCATGGGGATCTCGGACGAACAGATAGACCGCCTCGCCGCCACGTCGGAAGACGCACGAACGTGGCACGAGAGGGGCGGCTTCGAGCGCGAGCGACCGGACCACACGATCGTGCTCCCTGCCTTCTCCATCGCCGCTCATCCGGCGACGATCGGCGACTCCCGCCGATTCCTGGAAGACGGCGCGTACGCCGAATCGCGGTTCTGGACGGAGGCAGGTCGGCTCTGGGTCGCCGACACGTCACGCGATCGTCCGGCCCCCATTCGGGACACGTCCCCCTGGACCGACGACGATCGTCTTCCCGTCGTCGGAGTCTCCTGGTACGAGGCGACGGCCTACTGCGCGTGGCTCTCAGAGCTGGCCGGCCGCCCGGTTCGGCTTCCGAGCGAGGCGGGGAATGGGAGAAGGCGGCGTGAGGGATCGACGGCCGTCTCTACCCTTTGGCAGGTGTGTTCGATCCGTCGCACTGCAACACCCGCGTCCGCGGGCGGGCAACCCCGGTCGAGGATCTCGCGAGTGGGGGCCCGCTGTACGGCGTGCGCAACATGATCGGGAACGTCTCGGAGTGGGCATCCTCTCGATTCGAGCCGTATCCGTGCAACGCGCAGGACGGGCGCGAAGACCCCGAAGGCGAGTCACTGCGCGTAACGCGCGGCGGCTCGTGGTTCCCTCCCAATCTGCGCGCCCGAGCGACGTGTTGCGGGATGAACGATCCTCGGTTCGCCAACCATGATCTCGGTCTCCGGATCGCTGGGTCACTGCAGCCCTGTCTCCAAGAGCACCTCCGTCGCGGAGATCGACAAACCTTGCATAGGGACGGAGGATTTCGTATCATGCATAATTCCGCTGTTTCGCATCCACCGTCATTCAACTACTGAAGTGCGATGCTCACCGGCCGCGATCGTGAGACGATCGCGCAACGCTGCACCACCATGCTGGCAGTGCCCGCTAGCTATCCGGCGGCCGGCATCGCGTCGACACGGACTCTACCCCACCCCGGTGGATCAACCCACAGCGCAACAGGAGGTCACGTTGCCGAATCTTCGGATCACCGTGCTGAAGAAGATGCACTTCCCCGATCTCCAAGCGAAGTACGCGAAGGACGGGACATTCGACGTCTGCGGCGCGTTCGAGGAGGGCCAGGTCTTCGAGACCACGGAGGGCAAACCCGATGGGTTCTGCTCGTGGGCATGGGCGGATATCCAACGCGACGTCACCCTCGTGCGAAGTGGGGCCGAGCTTGCCTGGATCGGCCCAAGGAACACGATGATCTCGTGCTGTACCGACGGATTTCGCCCCGTCGTCTTCCGCATCGATCGCGTCGATGCCGTAGAACCGTAAGGAGGAGGGAGGTTCGATGAGCGCCGTGCGAATCACCGTGCTGAGAAGGACCGTGAACTGCGACATCTGCGACGAGTACGGCGACGTCGCCTGGAAGCTGCGCGGCGGCTGCCAACCGTGCGGCAGGCTCGAAGACGGACAGCAGTTCGTCTCCCGCCTCGGTGAGCAGCCAGACGGCTTCTGCTCGTGGGCGTGGGCCGATATCCAGCGCGACGTTACGATGATGCGCCTCGGCGGCGCCCGGGATTGGCTCAAGAGGCCAGGAACCTGGTTGTCGTCGTGCACCGACGGGATGAAGCCGGTCATCTTCCTGCTGGAGCGGCTCGTCAACGGGAGAGGAGCGACCGCATGAACAGGGTCCGGATCACCGTGATCAAGAAGGGGTTCGACAAGAAGCTGATCGAAGCGCACATGCAGACAGCTGCGGCGGAGACGTTTGCGCCGTGCGGACACGAGGTTGGGGATTCGTTCGTGGTCGGGCAGCCGGTGATGTGCCCCGAGGGACTCTGCCCCTGGGCGTGGCACGACATCGAATCGTTCGTCCGAATCGCCGCGTTCGAGGGGAGGGTCGAAGACCGCCGCCCCGAGAACAGCTGGATCCGCTGCTGCACCGACGCATTGCGCCCGGTGACGTTCCTCATCGAGCCCGTGGAGGACTCGTAGCATGAGGACACAGCATCTCATTGTCCCGGCAGCATCAGGTCCGTCGCGCCCGAAGCGAAATGGACTCGGGCATCCAGCAGAAGCGCGGCTTCTGCGACGAACCGATGCCCGCAACATCGGTTCGCGCGGCACCGACGCGCTTCGGCCGGTGACGTTTCTGATCGAGCCGCTTCACGGTACGTCGGCCTGATCGACTGCTCGGAGAAAGGAGCGCCATGCCCTGGCCGAAAGTCAAGATTACCGTCCTCGAACGCTCCCTGTTCGAGGGCATTTGCAGGGAGTACGGGTCGAAGCGGTTCGTCGAGGGGGGCGGCTGCGCGCCGTGCAGGCAATTCGAGGATAAGCAGGAGTTCGTCCTCGAACGCGGGCTCGAGAAACCGGACGGCTTCTGCTCCTACGCGTGGGCAGACATCCGCCACGAGCTGATGGTCATCCTCAACGGAGGGAACCGACCGTACATCGGCCCTGAGGGAACCGCGATCGTCTGCTGCACCGACGCAATGAAGCCCGTGTTGTTCAGGATCGAGCGCATCGGGTCCGATTGATGCTGCCGATCGGAGTGCGACCGTGTCGCGGCAGCAGCGGTCCGGTCACGCCCGCTGCGTGGCCGGGCCGGCGGCGGAAGCCGGAGCTTCCGCCACGCGCCGACGCCCGAAGCGGCGGCGCGCGCTGTACAGGATGCAATGAAGCCGCTGCTGTTCAGGATCGAACGGATGAAGGAGGAGTAGCATGGCGAAAGCGAAGATCACCGTCATCAAACGCGCGCTTCACGAGCAGCTGATCGAGACGTACATCAAAAAGGCGAGGTTCCCCGATGGAGTCGGCGCGTGCAACGGTTTTACGGACGGCCAGGAGTTCATCGTCGAGGGATTCCCAAAGCGACCGGAGGGGTTTCAGTGCGATTGGGCCTGGTCCGA
>Ga0272443_10002307_pt1 | contig 24707 bp, 20 predicted proteins | sample SSMAcet12_FD_193581 | JGI IMG/M metagenome (GOLD analysis project Ga0272443, IMG submission 193581) | Marine sediment archaeal communities from Little Sippewissett salt marsh, Falmouth, MA, United States - SSM-Acet-12 | ecosystem: Environmental > Aquatic > Marine > Wetlands > Sediment ...
GCGGGAACATCGGGGTGAAGCTTGCTTTGAGTACCACACAGCCGAAGCGTGCCGTGACACCCCATCGTTTGACCTGCAGAACCTCCGGGACACCTGCCCCATCCCCGCAAGCAGAAGCCACCCACCGTGTCGCAGCATCCAGATCGATGCGTTCGCTGGGCCATACAAGCTGTTCGTTCGTCATGTATCACCCTCCTATGGTGATCCTGTTGGCCGAGCCCAGCAGGCCCGGCTCGACGCATCATCTCTACTGTGCCTCTATCCTAACGCTCTCCGCCTCACCAACGTCTCACAGCGTGCGCCGCTCGCGAGAGAAGTCGAAAAGCGAGGCTTGATTCCAAGTGAGGTGCCAAACGGAAGCCAGAACGCGGGTCTGAGATCAACGCTTTGCAAACAGCTTCCCAAGGATCACAAGGACTGCAACAAGAGAATACACGACTGCGAGGAAGAGGAGTTGCTGTACAAGGCAGGCGAACGACACACACCCATCGATCCAGTATCTTCTTCCGAACACAAAAAGCGTGAAGAGGATAAGAAGTGTAATGTACCAAGGCAGACCTAGCGCGGCTTCGGGCCTACCTCGTGCAGGGAGAGCCCATCCAAAATGCTTCTCGATGAACTGAGGCCACGTATTGACGGACAGGGGCAGTTCGCCTTCGGCTTCAGCTTCCTCGGGGGAAACCGGAGCAGCGGCAACCGTCTCGCGAGAGGGGATACCGTGGTATTCGTCGCGATCTTGTGTTCCCCCTCTCCGGAGAAATTCAGGCCCCAGCGTCTCGTTGCCGTACGGATCAAGATGCCTCATTCCCACTATCCTCACCCGATTCGTAGAGTTCCAGGAGCTCCTTCAAGCGCGCCCGGCAGGCTCCCGCATATGTGCGGCCGAGTTTCTCTACCTCGTTTCTCTTCATCACGACTGCAGGTGCCTTCCAGCAGTCGATATCCCCGAAGATTCCGACTTCTGGATACGTATCAGGTCGTTGTGCGGTATCATCACCCACATCTCTTATTTCCCAAGCCAATGCCTTCGCAAACTCGTCCCTTCTCATAGGGCCTATCTGCGTATGGATCTTCCCAGACTCGGTGGCGTAATTGCTTACAAACGCAAGATCTTCGATCGTAGCGCCCTCAAGTGCCGCCAGTCTTGCCTTCTTGCCGCCCGACAACTGAACCACCAGGTCTTCAAACGTCAAGCCTACTGGGATCGCCGCCGTGAGTCTTATGCCAATTCGTTGCACATACACTCCGCTCAAGAAGGCCGGAAGCTTGAAGAGTTCTCGAAGGAAGCTCACTGCGAAGTCGGTAAACGTCTCCCTGGAAGTCCATCCGTGCAAGACACATCCAGCGTTCCTGTGGCTCACGAACACCCGCGACTGCTTCGCAAGATCGTAGACATCGAAACGGTCCTTCCCAATCCTCCAGTTCCGCAGCGCTAGGCTCGACGAGAGGGCCTCGGCCCACTTCCCTCGGCTATCGAGAACGCTGGCGATTGGCTGGAAGCGAATCTGAAGTACCTGCTTCGAGCTAGCTCCCTCGTTGAAAGCGGCATGTGCCCAGGGCATGTCCTCTCCTTCCACTTCTCTCATCTCTGGCTCTGGTTTGCGTTCACGCTATCTTTATCTTCATGACAGTTGTTTGAGCCTACTCTCTGGAGCAAGAACGAGCAACCCTGCGCCTCCTTATTTTCCGCTATACGTAGCTCAATGACACTTCCAGGCTTTCCTTGTTCGTGCAAGCGCCGCGTGTTTCTTTCGGTATTCCGTGCAGGGAACGCGTCTGCCATTGCATTTGGCACGGATGGACAGGAGCTACTCGCTTTCACGGGTAGCTCGGGAGTTGAGCTGGCTCGCAAGAAGGCGGCCTGAGGCAGAGGGGTTGAGCCTTGGCTCCCGAATTGCGGTCCGCCACTTCGGGTCAACACTCGTCTCTGCGAGAAGGACCCTCACGGGCGCGGGGTCTACCGTTGTATCTTGCGCGAACACAGGGGCCCCCTGACGAGGTAGAGTGTCGTTGACGGGGGTATGGCTCCTGGGGTCCGCAGTCTCTGACTGCTCGATTCTGAAATGCCGCCCCCATCTTCTGTGCCGTCCAGGAGGTGGTCTACGGGGATGGTGCTGGGTAACTCAGCTGCGCTGAGATGCTTGTAGCTCTGAGCAGTAGACGGGACCGCCTGGGCATGGACTCTCTCTGCAAAGAGGCAGACGCATGAGACCCCACCTCTGTGTTGGTATCGATGTCGGCTGCAAGGCACATCGTATCGGAATTGCTCGCCCCAACGGATCAATCCTGGGGGTGTGGGGTCTGAATTCTTGAATCGCTCGGGCGCGATTCACTCCTGGAAGTACTTCCGAAACAGTTCTTCGGCCTTCTTGACGCCTTCGGGGGTAACCCGAACTGACGCAGCCTTGCTCTTGGGCTGAGAGATCCATCCTTTCGCATGAAGTCGATCCATGGTGGCCCACTCGAATGTCTTCCATGCTTGTGCTCCCCACTCGTCATGCGACATCACGAGGTAGAGCAGCGCCATCGTGATCTCATCCACCTTGTCTTTGTCGTAGTCCACAGCGCTTGCACCTCGATTGGAGTTGGTCAGGCAAACAGCCCCCTTCGCTGTGCCATCGTAGGCCAGCGACGACATCCAGAGCAACTGCTTCGCTTTCGTTCGCCACCGTAATTCCGGGGACGCAATACTTAATCCAACGACCGTCGCAGCGAACACACCTCGGCCGAGGATTGAATCGCACCGCACCGATGTGTCATCTCCAGTGATCTTCCTCTGTGAGTGATGCGGCATCATGCCAAGGGGCACGGCAACGCTACTCGCTACTCGCGAACCTGCGGATTGGCTTCGACAATGCCTGGCTCGGCGACCACCTACGGCTCTGTCGTCACGAAGCGCTTCTTGTCCTTCTTGCAGATGAGCTGGATGATGTGGCGGCCGCCGGATACGGCGGGAGGCAGTCCGCCACCGGGCGTGGTCCACTGGCCGATCATGTAGAAGTGGTCGAGCCCGGGCAGGGTCTTCTTCATCTGCATCATCAGGTTGGTGCCGCTGGGGAGCCAGCCTTCGTAGGATCCGCGCCAATTGCCGGTGAAGCGGTTCCAAGTGACCGGCGTAGCCACGTCGCGCATCTCGACCTTGCCGCGCAGGCCGGGGATCCGCTGTTCGAGCGCGTCGATGACGGCGTTACAAGCATCCTCCTTGGCGGCGGCGTACTTCTCAGGGTCTTCGCGCAGGGCCACCCAGCGGTCGTAGTCGCTGTTGAGCATCACGATGATCACCGACTTGCCCTCAGGAGCGATCGCAGGATCGAAGTTGTAGGTCTTGAATGCCAACTGCTTCCGAATCTTGCCGTCGATCTCGACTTCGGGGGCGAGTGGGAACGTGATGCCGGCGATGGTCGACGGGATCTCGGAGAGCGGATCATTGATGCCGAGGCCGATGTATAGCAACGGCGGGAACGGCTTGAGTGTGTCGTAGTGACCTTGGGTCGTGTCATCGATATAGCGGCCGCCGAGCAGTTCGAAGATGGTCGCATGTCCGTCGGCGGCGCTGATCACCACGTCGGCCCGGTGCTCCGTCCCGTCCTCGAGCCGGACGCCGACGGCACGATCGCCGTGAGTTGCCTTCTCGGTGAGGATCTCGGTGACACGGGCGCCGTATTCGATGGCTCCGCCGAGATCGAGGAACCGCTTCTCGATGGCGCGGGCGAACGGCAGCGAGCCGCCGAGCGGGTAGCCGGCGACCTTCCGGTTCAGCCAGGCAAGCGGCATGATCAGAGCGAGCATCGGGAACTCCTCGGCCTCACTGGCAAGGTCAGTAAACGTTGCTCGCAAGAACGGATTCTTGAGACGCTTCGCGAAATCGCTGACCGTGACATTCTTCCAGCGCATGTACGTCCCGCCGTACGGGATCATCGAAAGAGCGGTGCCGAGCTTGTCGCCCAGGGTGTACAACTCGGAGGCCTTGTCAACGCGCACGTCAAATTCGGAGAACTTGCGTATCGCCTGGGTCAACGAGCGAAGCTCGCGCGTATCCTCCGGAGCGAGTTCCAGGAGGTGTTCCTCCAACCGATCTACGTCGCTGTACAGGTTGAGGACCTTGCTGTCTTGCCCCTCGATCCGCGTGTAGATCTCGAGGTTGAGCATCTCGAAGTCCTGAACGGCGCCGACTTCCCGCCACAGCCTGTGGTATCCGACACCGGGCGCCGATCCCACCAGCCAATGGATACAGCCGTCGATCGTGTAGCCTCCGCGAGTCCAGGCGGTGCAGACGCCTCCGGGCAGCGTGTGCATCTCGACGATCTTGGTCTCGTACCCGTTCATCCGGGCGTAGCAACCGGCACAGAGTCCGGCGATCCCTCCACCGATGATGACGATCGACTTCTCGGCCATGGTGAATCCTCCTGGCGTGATTGTACACCCGCTACCCGGGGAACGAAGGAGCGTCAACACCGACGTCCGGAGACGTCTGGCGAAGGCGGCGAACACTTCGATGCGGTGACGAAGACCTGGCATGGGGAGTCCTCTTGCAATCGGTTCAGTCGGCAAGCCAAAGAATGGTTCGAGAACGGTGTCCGCGTCATCGGCGGCTGCTGCCAAACTAGCCGGGTCATATTGAAGACTCTGCAAGTGGGCAAGACTGGACGATCCAGGGTCAAGTCTTCCACTGTAGCACTGATTCTCATCCCATCCTGACGGGAATTGCTGTTACACCGCAAGATCTGATCCTATGCTTCCAGAGTCCAGAGATCCACGGCAGGACGACGAAGCAACCTAGGCGAGTGAGTCGAGCGACTCCAGCGTCTGCTTGGCAACGTTCAGATCCTTCGTAAAGTGTTTGGCCATGCGTTTCATCAGCCAGGCCTGCTTCTCTGGATCGTTCGCGTAGTAGTCATGCTCAAGAAGGCATCGCACCCACGCCAGGTTGGCTTCGACCTGTGCGGGGATCTGCTCGGCATCATGACGAACAGCGTCGCTGGGACATACGCGATGACACAAACCACAGCGTATGCACTCCTCATTGTCAATGATCGCCTTTGCGTCTTGCTTCTCGATGGCACCAACCGGACACGCGCCAATACACACCCCGCACCCTGTACAGTCTTCCGCTTTCACCCAAGGCATTGACTCTTCCCCTTTCTTCTGCAAGTTCCGTGTTCTTCGCGAAAGAGAATACTCGATGCCCAACCTCCAGGCATCTGCCATCGTTGCGCTCAGCGCGTACTACGATCGAAGGGAGTTCCAGGCATGTGCTGTTTGACTCTGCAACCAGCATCCCGAATCCCCACACGAGGGAGTGCCCCTCGCCAATTCCGCATCCGCGGGGTCAAGTCCTGCAATGCAACACCAATCCTGGCCCATTCGTGACGAAAGCTGCTGCATCGCAGGACCTAACCCTCTGTCTTCTCGGAGTCTGAGACGCCCACGTGACGGCTGCGTGTGTAGAATGATCAATGTCTCCAATGAGAGACGCAGCTTTCGCTGGAGCGTCGGCATGCCGAGGAGGTTAGTGAGTGTCAGACCAGCACCGGAGTTCTTGGATGGGGCGGTTCTTCTCCATTTGGACCGGGCAGCAGTTGTCAATGATTGGAAGCTCGCTTGCCCGGTTCGCCCTTGTATGGTGGCTGACGATTCAAACAGGATCCGCGCAGGTGCTGGCCACGGCTTCTCTCGTTGCCGTCCTCCCGAATGCGCTCCTATTCCCCTTCGCAGGAGCGCTCGTCGACCGGTGGAATCGGCGATGGGTGATCGTGATCTCCGATGCATGGGCAGCTCTCGTCGCCTTGTGCCTGGCGCTGTTGTTCTGGACTGATCTTATGCAAGTGTGGCACGTTTACGCCGTAATCCTCTTAAGCTCGATCGGAGGCGTGTTTCACCGCACGGCCTTCTTTGCCGTGACGCCTGCGCTCGTTCCTGAGAAGCATCTAACGCGAGTCGCAGGCTTGGGAACGGCCTCCGAGGGTGCGCTCAACGTCCTCGGCCCCATGCTGGGCGCGCTGGCGATCTCGATTCTGCCGATTCATGGTGTCATGATGATCGATGTGGCCACCGCGGCGTTTGCCATTGCGCCACTCCTATTCATCCGGCTTCCTGTAATCAAGAAACAGACGGAGGACGAGAAAGAGGGGCTCCTTGCCAGCATCAAGGGTGGCTTTGCCTACGTTCGCAGGGTGCGCGGATTGATGCTGTTCCTGGGAGCGTTCGCCCTGACGAACTTCATCTCCAACCCTGCCTATCGCCTGATGCCGCTGCTCGTAACGCAACACTTCGGTAAAGGCGCATTGGGCTATGCCTCGCTGTCCTCGTCCTGGGGCATTGGGATCCTTGTCGGAGGACTCGTCATCTCTGCATGGGGTGGCTTCCGGCGCAGGATCGCCACCATCATCCTGGGCGCTGTCATTCAAGGGCTTGGGACGATCCTGATTGGCGCGGCTCCGCAATGGGCCATCCTGCTTGCGATCCTTGGGATGGGAGTGGGAGGACTTGGGAATTCGATGACGAATGCCCCCCTATCCGCCATGTTCCAGAGCGGCGTTCCCGATCACCTTCGAGGGCGATTCTTCTCCGTCTTCGGTGCGATCCTCATGTTGGCGCAGCCCCTCGGCTTCGCAGTTGCAGGCCCCATCGCAGAGGCAATCGGAATCCGAACATGGATTCTCTGGGTCGGAATCCTTCAGGTCGTCATCATCTCCGCGCTTCTGTTCTTCCCGTCGGTACGCAGGTTGGAAACCATGTTCAAGCGGGCTGCAACGCTTACCCCATCCATGCCCCCCACTCCTGAGCCCGGTCCCGTCCCAAGTGCGTCAACGGCTGGATTGAACCACCATCGCATGATCTGGGTTTCGGGGACGCAATACTTATCTCCCCAACTGCATCAACCTCAGGTCCCCACGCGCACCAGCCTACGTCTCCTTGTCTTGCGGTGGCTGTTTCCCTAGCAGTTGCGGATCACCAGACACCAGGAATCTTTCGATCCGATCGTCTGAGGGGTCGGGGTCGGAGTCACGTCCTTGTTTCTGGTGTGCCATACTGGCCAAGGGGCAAGGCATCCCTCTTGAATCTGGTCAACGCGCCTCTGAGGTAGAGCGCGCGGTTTGCGAAAGCCGCAGCGCGTATGGGGCCTCGGGGGAACTGGCGCACACGCATAGCAACTACACGACGCTCAACGGCTTGATGCGCTCGATGTCGGCACCAATGACCTGCGCGGCGTCCCACAGGTCGACCGCGCGTTGCGCATTGAGCCAGAACTCGGGCGAGTTGCCGAACAGGCGTGAAAGACGCAACGCCATCTCGGGGCTCACCGACCGGCGCTCACGCAGCAACTCATTCACGGTCTGACGCGAAACACCCAACACCCGAGCCAGAGCGGCGACGGTCATGTTGTAGTCAGGGAGGAAGTCCTCCCGGAGCATCTCACCCGGGTGGATGGGACGGACTTCTCTCTTCCTCGTGTTTGGAATACCCATGACCCACCTCCTATCCGTGGTAGTCCGTGATCTCCACATCGTACGCATCACCGTCGACGAATCGGAAGCAGACGCGCCATTGATCATTGACAGCGATAGCATGCTGCCCTGTTCGGTCTCCCCCGAGCTTGTGGAGTCGATTCCCCGGGGGGCTTCGGAGATCATGCAAGCGAGCCGCCAGGTCGATGTATTCAAGCTTCCGCCGCGCCCGACGTGTGATCTCGGGCGGGAGTCGACTCGAGCGGCCGGTCACGAACAACTCCTGCGTCTGCCGATCTGCAAACGTCTTGATCACAGACTGAAGCGTAACGTGTCACGTGACGCTTGTCAACATCCAGCCCCTGGGAATCCTGGGAGCTTCTCTGCAAGGGCGCCAGCTCACTCGCTCCCCATGGATCGACCGAAACTCAGCGTGTTGCTTCAAACGATGACGAGGCTCAGGAAACGTGCCGTAGCTCCGCATGATGGAGAACCAGCATGTGTCCTCCGACCTATACCCAAGTCTCTGACTCGAATCGCTACGAACTCCGCCGCGACGTTTGCCATTCCGTTCCTTGGTGTATGTATCTCTACCGAACCACTGAGCGCAAGGGCTTGGGAGCCAACTGCGCCGGAGATTAGACAGCATCATTCTGTAGCGCACGACGCCGTTTCTGTGTTCGCCGTGACCTACTGCAAGTTGTCTCTGTTCATCTTTTCCGGTATGCTCCTATCTGCTCTTATAGGAGGTGTAACGCATACCCAGATTCGTACACTGGCAACTGTTCCACCGACGAGGCGCGGTCATCATGCAGAGATTTGTGGCTACCACTGCAGTCTGTCTGCTCCTGATTTGCCTTGCGGCCGGTTCTGTCGCCGTCGCAGCAGAGACAGCGTTTCTCGGGGAGCTGGTTCCCTGGCCGATGCTCAGCACGGCGATCCCCGGCGTGCCGTTGGAGCTTTCTGATGCGCCACTTGAGGAGTCCATCCAGGGCGTGTGGCCGGAAGAAGCGATGTTTGGGCTTCTCGGCGTCGGGATCGGGCCCGACGCGGGTGTGACGGTGGCTGTCGTAGAGAGGGGTGAGCTGCCGCCCACTCTGCTCGTCGATAGCGACAACGATCAGGATCTGACGAACAACCGCTGGCTTGAATTCGATGAGCAAAGTGGCGTTCGTTGGTATTCGTGGTTTGTCACGGTCATGGCCGAGTACTGTGATGGCACAACGTGCCATCAGGTTCCATACCATGTCTCCATCAGTGCGCTGTTCTCGTATGTCGAGAACCACTACATCTACTACTACGGCGGCTTCAGCCACCGGCGCGGGTTGGCCATCGTCGCAGAGCACGCGTACCCCATTGCAGTTACCAGCCTGTCGTCCAGCGGGCTGTACAGCGACGTATCCAGACTGGTTGTGGCTGTCGATACGAATGGAGATGGAACCATTGACACGTTGCCGTATTCGCATGAGGTCTTTGGTCCAGAGGAGCTGCTTGTTCTTCCCGAAGGGACCTACGAGATCAGCGAGGCGAGCGATGATGGATTTACTCTCCACCTTGAGCGCATCGGAGACACCGACCCCAGGCCGGTGATCGCGCGCGAGGAGTTTGCTCCTGCCTTCACCGCAGAAACCGTTGACGGACACACCGTTTCCGTCCCTCTCGATCGGGGCAGGGTAGCCGTTTTGCTGTTCTTAGACTCCATTTCCGCTAACGCAGGATGCACAGCGTGCAGCTCGAGTGCCACAGCGTCGATCCGACGGATCGAAAGCATCCTGGGTGTGCTTCAGACGTTTGCCAGTGATCCGGTAGAGCTTATTGTGGTCACCAAGCAAGTGCCCGGCCAGGATTCCCTCCTTTCTCTCCCATCGAGTAGCGTTCCAACCCATCTCATTTGGGATCCAAGCATCAACCTCCTCTATCGGCGATCCATCGGTGCTTTGATCATAGGACCCGAAGGCCGCATCGTTGCCATGGACGAAGCCTGGGCAACGGTGAACCGCTGCAATGGGCGTCCCAAAGGAGCGTTGCAGGAGCTTCAAGCGTTCGAGATCGCAGGCGTTCTTGAGGGTCTCCTCTGGTAGGCCACATTGCTCGCGGAATCGGAGCCGCGCCTTCATTCTTGGCGTATGTCCTGTTCTATTCCCTTGGCAACGAAACTGCTTCTCGACCAATGACGGCCCGCGGCACGGAATCTGAACACTACTCGTAAATCGCATCGCATGGAAGACCCGGACGTCTCTCGATTGACCGCCGCAACGAGTCGAGGTACGCTGAAACACGGAGGCTGTTTCATGACCAACGAGTTCACTGCAGTGATCGAGCGCGAGGGCGAGTGGTTCATCGGCTACTCCCCGTAGATTCCCGGGGCCAACGGACAGGGAAAGAGCAAGGAGGAGTGCTTGAAGAGCCTTGCCAAGGCCATCGAACTGATCCTCGAAGACCGCCGAGAAGAGGGGCTCCGCGGTGTGCCAGCGGATGCTGTCCGCGCCATTGTCAAGGTCGGATGAAACGTAGCAAACTGCTGAGGCATCTGCGCCGCTACGGATGCACACTGAAACGCGAGAGCGCTTCTCACTCTCTGCGGCAGAACCCATCGACAGGACAGGTCGAGGCAATCCCGCGCCACACAGAGATTCCAAACCTCCTTGCCAGCAAGATTTGCCGCGGCCTGTCTGTTCCCGAGGCATAGAACCACCGAATCTGTTCCGCAAGAAGGCTATGCCAAGGGTGGCCTTCGCAGCACCCACGATCGCAAGTCGACGAACATTGCAGGATCTGGTCTTCATTATCGACTCCCACTACACGGAATGATTCGCAGTGCAGGAGAAGCCTCCCCGTGGAGGGCATCATCCCCCACGGAGAGTACTTCGAGCGCTTAGGTCGATGGATCTCCTCGGGCGGCGTCAAGAGGCAACGCCTCATCCCGAGACGCACGAATTGACTTCTACCGAGCCCTCTGCTCTAGACTGTGTTGCTGCGGGAAGAGGAGTGATCCACCAACCGTTCTCTCTTGTCCGTCACTCAATCCACGCACTCCCGCTCCTGCCGATCTCGGAAGGTCTTCATCTTTCAGGCATCCCGCGGCGTGACCTAGACAAGGAGGCGGTACGATGCGTGCTTACGGTGGGAGGTCTGCTTGGGGTCTTGCTCTGTTGTTGATCGGCTGTCTCTTTCTTCTGATTCCTGCGTACGCGCAGAGTGAGAAGATCGAGGTGCTGATTTGGGAAACCGACGAACTCGACTTGCCGTCGCTATTCGGAGCAATCGGCGAGTACGTGCGGAACTTCGGAGGAAACGTCCAGTTGAAGGCGGTCTCGTTCGGCCAGTATTGGGACGAGCTCCGCGGGCGCTTGATGGGGGGCGATCCGCCGGATCTGTTCTGGGTGACGAACGAGATGTTGGGCGAGCTGGCCGACCTGGATCTGGTGATTCCGTTGGATGCAGCCGCCGCGCGAGGCTTGCGTGTGTCCCGATTACACCTGCTTGGTGGGCAGCAATGGGGCGTTCAGGTGGGATCGAAGGGAAGCTTCGCCGAGATCGCTTACGCGGTGCCAACAGAGAAGGCCTACAAGCTCGAGCCGGTGCTCGCATTCCTCGAGTACATCCAGCCCAAGTGGGAAGCCATCTGCTGTTTCGAGATCATCCAGCCAAATCCTGGTCTCAATACGGCGATCGCCGCGCACGGCAATACGGATTGGCACATCGACACGGCCAATGAGTTCCTCTTCGGCACGGATATGGGCGGATCGACGACAGCCACCAACCATTGCCCGAACTCGTGGACCCGCCGCCACATCCACGTCGGGTTGACCAACACCAACGACTTCTACTACGACAGCGACTTGATCCCCTCGGGCGATGACACGGACGCGACCAGCGGGATCGATACGGCGATGCTCTTCTTCTACGCCGGACACGGCTTCCCGCCACCGTCCTGGAGCACCTTGGGCAACAGTGCCAACGTCGCCAATGTCAGCATCGGAGACGATCCAGGTTGGGGAATGCTTCGCTACTACTGGCAGTGTTCGTGCACCGTGTTTGCGCACGGCCCGAATTGCTGCGCGGGGGACACCTGCCACTCGTGGCATCCGTGCCCGGACAGCGGCGAGGACTGGTGGTATCAGTGTCCCGGGCAGTTCACCGGCGCGTCGGATTCCACCGCCACCCCCAACATCTACGAACGCTGGGGCGTGGCCATCAATCCGAACCTGCGCATGGCCTGCGGCGCATCGACGTGCGGCTACTGCCACGAGGGCCAGGTCAACAGCATCTGGAACAACTACAACAACCTCGGACAGGACGTGGCCGACTCGTTCATCAACGGCCTGGCCGTGGGCAACGTGGTCCCCCTGTGCATCAGCATGGGCGGCTGGAACATCAACGCCAATCCGTTGGTGGCCGATTCGTCGTTCACCAACCTGCCCAATACGTCGGGCACCTCGCACTACTACATCCAGTATCTGTCGAACTTCGCATCTCACGAGATCGATCCACCGGTGTTCAAGATACCAGATCTGTTGCCGAAGCTGGTGATGCTGAAGCCGGTGCCGACGCCCCGCCGGTGGCTCGATTACGAGTTCGACGAGACCAAGGAGTGGCTGAACTCACCCGACGAAATCGATGGCCGAGGTCCCCGGGTGCGAATCAACCTCAACAGTGGCGCGATCTACATTGCCGGGCCTCCCAAGCCAATTGGCGAGGCCCCGCCGCTTCCGGAAGAGGCCTATCTCGACTTTGCGTTGCGACATGTCGAGGAGCTGGGTTGGCGCGAAAACCTGACGAGTGAGCCGATCGGTTCCAAGATGATGATCGCCGGTGTATCCGTGGAAGAGCCGATAAAACAGCAGGTGGTGCAGAAGAACGTGACGGTGCGCCTCAAGCGGCTGGTCGACCTTGATGGCCTCTTGGTCCCTGTGCTCGGGGAAGGCGGCGTGATCGAGATCCAAATGAACAACGACGGCTCTCTACTCAACGCGGCCAAGGTGTGGCGCGAGATCGCCGAATACGGAGCCCTGGAGCCGGTGAAGCCGTATGAGCAGGCCCTGTACGAGGCGTTGCGCGAGACCAAGGATCCGGGTGCGTACGGCGTATCCAACTGGGCATGGGGCTACGTGGCATCAGCGGGCAACGAGGCACAGGAGGCGATGCGGCTGGTGTACCGCTTCTGGCTGACTCCGTCGGAGGCGGGGCAGTTGCGAGACCTTGCGCCGATCATGGTCGAGATCCCCGCGTGAGCAAGGCTCGAGCTGAGATCTTGCTGATCTAGGGGAACTCCGGGGACACAGCACGCAACCCGATTTCGGCAGCGCAGGATGGCGTGCTGCGCCCCCCCCGATTCGCCGTCTTGCTCCTAAGCTGTATCCCGCGCAGTGAGCGCGACAGCTCGAACCGGCGAGGCCTCTACACTTTTGATCCGCAAAGGGAAACACCCGAACCAGATCTGTCCAACCGCCTGACGAAGCCAAGGCAGATTGCAGAGTGCCTCGACGATCGGAATACCGGCTTGAAGAAGGATCTTGTGCACAGGGAAATCGTACGGCTCCTCCACAGGATCGGCGCTCGGCGTATCGAGCCCTACGAGCGCCGCCCCGCGGCCTACCAGAGCCTGGGCAGCCTCTGTCGTAAGATGCGGATACCCGGAGAAGAATTCGGGTGTGTCCTGGTGGCGCTCCCACCCTGTGCTGAACAGCACGGCACATCCGACCACCTGCTCAGGAAGATCGCCTGAACCGATCGGATGGCAACGCGTTTCGACAAAGACCGTAGGGAACAGTTGGAGCGGAAGCGCAGCCACGTCTATGCCGCCTGAAATGAAATGCAGTGGCGCATCGATGTGGGTTCCGCCATGGAGATCGAGGTGTGTGAGTTTCGACACCAAACACGTGGGATCTCCAACATCGATTCGATCGATCCTTAGGGCTGGCTGGTCACCCGGGTAGGAGAGGCTGTCTGCATTGAGTTGCCTGGTAAGGTCAGTGACTCTGAACATGTCCCCTCCTTGCGGGAAGCTGATCTCGGTTTCAGCTTCCCGCTTCGTGTCGCCGCCTACACCGCGAGCATCAACTCGTCTGACACAGACTGCACCATCGTCTTGTCGATGCGTGTGAGCCCCGGCCGGTTCTCCATCATCCAGTTGGCGTATTTCTCGCTCTGGTACTCCGTGCGAACCGTGTAGGGAGGGGCGACCTGATACGGCGCGATTCGATCGATCTTTGTCATCGATCGCTCCGCGCTCTTGCGAATGACCTCTCGGGCCTTCGCCGGCGCAAGGCAAAGCGTCGGTGACTGCTCGAGGAATGCGGGTTGCTTGTCCAATCCACGCTTGACGATAGCGGTCTCCACATCCCCGATCAGCGCCGTGATCTCTTCTGCGGCAGCGCGATCGCCTGCGATAAACGCGACAGGCACGCCGTGTCGGCCCGCTTCCCATGCATTCGCAGCGATTTCGCCCCACTTCGTGCCGTTGACCCAGACACCGACAATCCCACCGTGAAAGCTGTGGGCAAGGCGCCCCCACGGCGCGTTCCGCATTCCGTGCAGGCCGACCATCATCAGCGCGTCGAACGAATCATCCAGGCCAACCGGACCGCCATCCCCCGCAGCCATCACCAACTGGCATTCGGGATGGAGAAGTTCGACGTCGATCCCCCCCGGGAAGCCGCCATGGCCATCCCATGCCCACACCTCGGAGGCACCGCCATCGATTGCGCCTTGCACCGCCGCATTCAGCTCCTCAGTGGCCAATCGCCGTGCCTGATGAAGAAATGGCGCGTACCACTCCTTCTTATCATCCCACTGACACTGCTGGCGATGGTGAACAACACCAGCCGTTCCTTCCAGATCGCAAACGATGTAGACCTTCATCCTGGAACCTCCTCTTGCCGGAAACGCGTGCGAAGCACACCGTGTATGAGCGTTCTTGAACCCCGAAGCGCACTTCGGCGCTCTGGGATGACAAGACCGCCACCTGCCGAAGCGATCCTCGAGCGAAATTGCTGAAGACACCCTGTCGAGGCCCGATCGCATCCGCGCTGGGCTCGATTCCCATCCCAACGGAACCTCTCTCGCAGGCCTCAGCTGCACCGTCTCCTCGGGTGTTCCTGTGTTGTCTCGCCTCGCTATAGATCAGCGTAGCTGCTATTTGCGTCATCCTCTGTCACATTTTCCAAGCGGGTGTTCCCGAGGGCATCGGGCTCTACCATTGGATGTCTTGGGGATCCGGATGGTTGGAAGCTTGCCTGGAGGCAGCATCTTGGGAGTTTCCTCGCAACTCCTGGGATGTTGACGGGGTGGTGCCTTGGCTACTCTGAGGACTCGCCGCAGGTGAATCCCTTGGAGTGCCCTCGGAACCTCCGGCTTGAGCCTCCGGCTGACGCGCGCTAGCTGTCTCCATCGGCAAGACGTCGCGCGAGTCCAGCGCGGAATGCGCGCAGGATGGGCGCTCTTTCCTGCCCCCACGCGTGGTCGGCAACCATTCGAGGGTCCTCGAGCAACGTTTGGATAGCTTGTTCCACGCCATCTCGTGTCACCTCGTCCAACATCGCGATCGCATCGCACCCGAGGAGAAACGCCCCAGATGTCTCCCACACAAGCTCCGGAGCCGCTTCGTAGTCCAACTCGAACCTGCGTATTCCGTCCGATTCGTACTGCTCCATGATGGCGATCGCGTCGGGAAGGTCGCGGTCTCCCATGCGGACCGTGGCGGCATGCACCTTGATCGCAGCAAGGATCGGCAAGCGGGCGACGCAGAGCTTGCAGTCCCCACGCTCGATATCTTCCGCGTATCGTACAGCTTCGGATAGGCCCACCGAGCTGATCCGCTCTCCGTCAGGAAACTCGATCATCGCCCCCGGCAAGGGAGAGAGTGGAAGAACATCCACCTCAGTTCCCGCAGGGCTGACGAACCGGTGCGTGATGCGCGTCGAACGAAGGCCCTCGGCCTCCAGAACGCCGCGAAGCCTGTCTAGACCTCCTTCCACAACCACAACCAGATCGAGATCACGCGTGGTGCGTGGAAGAATAATCCCTTGCAGGATGAGGGCGTTGGCGCCGATGACGGCGTACGGGATCCCGGCCTCTGCAAGCGCACGAGTTGCTGCGCACAGGTCTGCTGAAAGGCGCGGCTCGAGATGATCTACGCGATCCATGCGAGGTGTTCCTCTCTGAGGCGAAGCGCGGTCTCACCCAGGCGAACGTCTCCACCCGACATCAACTCGGCGTAGACGATCAATGGATCCGCTATCAGGACCCCGTCTTCGCCGATCGGCTTCCCCAGATCCGTGGCGAACGCTGTGGCGAGGTCGATGTTCCCGTCACGAGCAGGAGCAAGCTTGAGTTCCCTCTGCACAACCGCTTGCGCGTCTTCGGGGATGTACAGGCGCATCGCAGCCGGCCGGAGGTAATCGGTCAGCCAGCCCGCGGCGACCTCCCCGCCAACCACCACAGGAAGCTTGGCGGCTCTCATCGCGTCGGCCAATGCAGGGAAGTCATCGCCTGCCGCCGCTTTGTATTCACCAAGGAGGATCTTGGGCTCGAGCTTCGCAGCAAAGGCTCCGGCCCAGCGATCGAGAAGCGGCACGGCGTCGATGATCTCGTAGTCCCCGCGCGTTCGGACGATCACCAGTCGGTCGTTTTCCAACTCGTTCATCACCTTCGAGATCTTGTCGAGCGAGACCCCGGTGGCTGCCTGCATCTCGCGGTAGGTTGCACGGATTCGCGGGCCATGTTGGAGGAGAAAGAAGACGATCTTCGCGCCGGGCTCGCTGAAGTCCTGCCCTCGCGTTGCCGGCCTTCGTGGCGGGCGATGTCTGGTGTGGAAAATCGACAACCCGCCCGGACCCAGGAGGCACGCATTCCCAACGGCGTCAACGAAGTTGACCCTCTGCGCTCGAAGCGCCTCAGCCAGCGGCGCTGGCACGTAGTCCGTGAAGACAACGGCCTGCTCGCAGACACCGCCGCTTGCGATCGCCTCGATCTGTTCGAGTAGCTGGGGGAGCGTCGCCGGCCTCAGGCCCCTACGCACGAAGGCGCAGAGCCGAAAGGTCGGACCGCCGGGCAGGGCAATCTCACACAGCGCATCCACCCCACGAGTCAGTCTGCGGTTTCGCTGCCTCATCCGAACCGACATCTGTTCCAGAATCGCGCGCAAGACGCTCACGCACTGCTGCACAAGGTTTTCTCCGGCGGCCATGTTCGCTCCTTCACTTTGTTCGCGTAACGCGAACATACTCTATGCTCGAACAAACCCTGTGTCAAGAGGGCGCTTGCGCCAAGTAGCACCCTTTCGCACTCAGATAGGAGCTTCGTTCTAGCATTTCACCACACACCTGAAAGCGACCGTTTCGGTAACGTGTGCTTCGCTCGGGGCAGCTCCCTGATCCACTCGCAACTCAACTCTCAACGGGCAGGCAACTTCCCATACGAGCCCGCAATGGCCTCTCCTCGTGCGCCACACGCGAGTCTATGCGACAGATTGGAGACGCTGGCTGCGGATGATCCAGGCGGAGGTCTCCGATGAAGGCACTGATCCTGAAGGCAAGTCCCAAGCAGGATGGCAACACAGCCACCATGGCCGATGCGCTCGCGCGCGGCCTACGCGACGGCGGCGTGGAGGATGTGGTCGAATTCCGGCTGAATGAGATGACGATCCGTCCGTGTCAAGCCTGCGATGCCTGCCTGAAGCCCCCACATCAAGGCTGCATCCTTGATGACGACTTCATGACCATCTTTCCGGTCTTCAGAGACGCCGATGTCATCGTTTTCGCCGCCCCGATCTACTGGTGGCACATCAATGCCCAGCTCAAGACGTTCATCGACCGGATGCATCCGATGCTCACCTACGGTCGTGCGCACTGCTTGACCACCAAACGCCTCATCTTCTTGACCGCGCACTTCGCTCGGGATCCCTACGGCGTGGAGCTGGCAGTCAAGATGTTCGAATCCATCGCCGGCTGGGCGGGCATGCCGTTCGACGCGTTGTGCTACCACTCCCCCACTTCGCACGTGCGGGACTGCCCGGAGAAACTGGATGAAGCATATGCTCTGGGCAGATCGCTCGAGAACTGGGTCAAGCCGACGCTCACACTCCCGTGCCCGGTGAAGGGGTGTGGGTTCGAGTTTCCTGATGTCGAGCGTCTTGCGATGCACATCGTGATGGCCGCAGGAGACAATCACCTGAAGTGGAAGACTGAGCACCTCTCCGAGGTTCACACGCTGGCGAACACACTGACATTGCGTGACGAAGTTCTTGCGATCCTTCACGAATCGTAGAACCGCGCGTTTCCGGCTTGTTCCACTGCTTGCTGGGCGTAAGCGTCAACCGTGTCCGCCAGCGTCGTGGACAAGAACGCACGGCCACGCGTGGTGAATGATGGACATCTCGCTGAATCCGTGGCGGAAGGGCACCCGGCGCTAGTTGCGTCGTGTCTGCCGTTGTGGCCTCTACTAGCATCTACTGTACTTGCAGTCCGTGGCAGACACTGCATGGTCTCCTCCTCTCTTCTGTCGTTGTTCTGTTGTTGCTTTCACTAATCATGTCCTGTATAGTTTTTATTTGAGTTTTTTCTTTGCTTTGATCCTCATGTCTCTGGGGTGCTTGTATGCGTGCTCGATTTGAGAGTATTCGGCTGCTCCACGGTCCATTCGCTCACTTCTTGGCGACGTATCCTGGGAGCAATGCATCTCCTGACATCTCATGTGGCTACCCATGACCTCTGCGTATCGCATGCTAGCATCAAACCATGCTCAACCACACGCTTGCCATGCAACTCGCCACTCTACTGCACTCCCGCATGTGATAGCAGCAGTTCAGTGGTTATCTACCCAACCAGGCAATTACAGCAGGCAAGAGACAGAAGATCATCGGAGTCTGAAGACGATTGGCCAAGTGCACCGCATTGCAAACCGCAAGCAGCATGATTGCTCCGCCTACCAAGGAGCAGCACATCCACTGTCCGCGGTGTCCCCATGCTTACTAATGAGTTACATCCGGACGAGTTGCGGCCAACGGCAAGGAGGAGAAGCACATGAAAACCACGGAGCACCATCCTCGAGACGACGAACGGCCATATGTCGAGGTGAGCCTAATGCGAGTTAGCTACATGCTCGCCAGCGCTTTGCTGCTCGTCGCGCTGATTGCGTCACTGGGGCTGTCGGCCCCCATCGACCTCTCGGGCCAGTACACACTCAACACGATCCTCATACCCGTCTCAGCTACGGTTGTCGGAGGCACTTGGATCGGGACACCCGCTCAGTTCATCACGCCACGAATCAGCATGGAGTCCACACTCGATCTCACACTGACGGCGCACAACACGCAATGGCATGTCAACAGCGCGATGAACTTCGCCGGATTCGAGCGGTTCGTCATCGACGCCAAGCTCCCACTGGGCCCGTTGCTCATCGAGCCGGAGATCTGGTGTGCCGTGCCTTTCGAGACGGTGATCGATGATGACTGCATCGCGAACGCCCTCGTCATTCCTCCTGGCGAGATGTTGTTCGTCAAGAGCCGTTGGACCACCACATTCGAGCTCCATGGACTTCGATTCATCAGTCTTCTGATGATCGAAGATATCACGTTTCCCAATCCCAATGAAGACTTCCCAGACCCAAACTACAACACACAAACACAATCCTTTCACGTCGGGAGTATCACGACAATCACCGCCGAGCCGTACCCGGGCGTGTTACTCACGAGTGTGACGAGTGTCTGTGCCGATTCGGGCTCGAATGACATCGTGGGCTGGTCGGCTCCAGGCTGCGTCAGCAAGACCAGCAGTCTGTGCGACACTCTCTGTTTCAACGAGACCCTCAGCCTCAGTGGCCTGAAGTTGTGCGGGATTCCTGTGTGGCTGAATCTGGCTGTCGATCCCTGCAACGCGCCGCTTCTTACGTTGACAGGTGGTGGATCATTCTCGGGTATTGGAAATCTTGAGCTCTCGGGAGGCTTCTCGCTGTTTCCGCTCGCTTTCTCCGGTTTCTCGTTTTCGGGATCGCTGTGCGACATGATCCGACTGAGTGTCACTCTTTCCGAGAACCTCGAGTTCACCAGCGCGTCGTTCAGTTCCAGCAGCAGTTTCACATTTGGTGATTTCGCCGCAACCGTCTCGGGTAGTGGCAGTTACACATCGGCGATGGGTTTCGCCGGCGGAACGTTCAGCGCATCGCTACGGCACAGCATGTTCTCCGGCGGAATGACCATCGGCGTCGTGAACCAATCCGGAAATCTGCAGGTAGCATCGGTCTCACCGCGACTGCAGTTCACGGCATCACCCGTTTCGTTTTCCGTATCGCTTATGTTCAGCCGGACCAAGCTCACACGCGCGATGCTCACCGTGGGGGTGATCTTCTAGTGTTGATCAATGAGACAAGGAGGGAGGGCCGGGAAGAGACGTCTCACGTTGCCGTAGTCGAGCAGAATACGGCCTCCTCAGTGCAAACGAACATGCGTACCTTCATCGGTTGCTGGGTGGGCCTCCTGCTCTTCCTCAACTGCATCACGCCCTCCGCACTGGGGCAGGGCATCGAGACATACATCGATTATCGGGTAGGTTGCGTCACGGCAAACAACGGCGCGTGTTCCAAGATTACCCTGGAAGTCAAGCGCCGCGACAACGAGGAACGCGTCAGTCGGGGCAACCTAACGATTTACAACAACACGTACCCGAACCTGATCGTTCGCAAGACCCGCAATGGTATTGATGAGGGATTCACAGCTGATGGCCTGGGAGTTTACGAAGTCTTCTATGCCTGTCCGAATGTGCCGTGTCCTTTCAATACCAGTGCGTGTCAGCATACACTGAATGTGGGGTATGTAGACGGATCGGGCAAATTCCAGTCTTCCTCCACAGCCATCACGATCAACGTAATCAAACGCCTGACAGAAGTTCGCATCACGACGATCCCTGCCCTACCGGCTCCCGGTCCGGGCCAAACCGTAACGTGCACCGTCACGGTCACCGTTGAAGACACTCATCCCGACGGGACCAGGGCCGTCCCCGTCGGTCAGGTGCTCGTAAACGGAGAGGACTACTACCCGCTGGTCAACACACCGTCTCTTTCAAGCTGGAAGAGCCAAGCAACGTTCACGATCACCGTAGCGTATCCCTATGCCCTGATCGTGCGATATCTGGGAAGCCACCAGCACTACGAGAGCGTGGCCCAAGTGAAGGTGGTCGAGCCAGCGGGTCCAATACAGCAGACAAACGTCGCACAACTGGTGATTGAGAACGAAGCGGTTTGCCATCGCTGCGCGCTCGCGTCAACAGTCGTCAACGGGGTTCTCGGCGCAATTGCCGGGGCACTCGGAGCAGTCCCCGAAATCGGTGGGGCGCTTGCTGCTGCGCCTGCGATAGCTGCTAATCTCTGCTCTATGTCCTTAGATCTTACTGTCCTTAATTTATGCAATGACCAGGATGGCGATGGCCTCACGGACTGGGTCGAAAGCCACATCGGAACATCACCCGTCAACAGCGATACTGACGTCGACGGACTGAGTGACGCACAGGAGATCGATTTTGCCGGCGGCTGGATGACCATCGGCGCACCTCCTGGACAGCTGAGTTACTATCCGAACCCCATGCATCGTGATTCCGACGGAGACGGTTTGTACGACGGCGACGAGCTATTTCGGTATCAGACGAGCTACGCCTCGGCGGACAGCGACGGCGACGGAGCCTCAGATGGGTTGGAGGTTGGAACATACGACATCACGGTGGCCAGTCAACTAGCACGCGCATTCGGCGGGGTGGCCACCAACTACTACTCAGCCAATCCCAGAGATCACTCAAGCCCCATCATGATGGACACGGATGGTGATGGGCTTGCAGATGGGCAGGAGATCAGTCTCGGGATGGGAATAGGCAAGACGCCATCAACCGATGGGTACGTCAACTGTGTTGACTCCGACGGTGATGGCGTCCACGATCTACAGGATTCCCTGCTCGGTGATGATGTGGCACCACGTACTGGGGATTCCACCGACGGCGAATTGAAGGACGATGCGCTTCCCTCCATCGCCGATCCTGATTCCGACGGCGATGGCCTAACCGACGGGGAGGAGATCGCTCACGGGACCTCTCCGATTGACTGGGATACGGACAATGACAGGTTGTCCGATTCCGATGAATTGTGTGTACACCATACCGATCCGCACGATCCGGACACCGACTCGGATCGAATGCTCGACGGAGACGAGGTCGAGTACACATGTGCTTGTCCTCAGTACGACCTCAACCCGGATGGAGAAAAGCCGGACGACTACAAGCTGCTCGAGATCTCCTTCTTGAACCCGCTCAATCCCGATTCCGACCTTGACGGGCTGTTTGACGGTTCGGACAGTTACCCGTGCTGCGCATTGGAACCGATCGCACGGGATCTCGAACCCATCCCCGCATCTGGAGAAGAACGAGCAACTCAGGAAAGCCTCCAGGCACCGCTGTATGCGGATCTGGATCTCGATGGCCAAGTGGACGATAGCCTCCGCCTGGAAGTCGACGCTGCCACTGACACTGTCATTGCAGTAGCCATCGATATCGGGAGAAACGGCCTTGTCGATGCCTGGGTTTCTCTGCTCGGTTCACAGAGAACAGGAGAGGATATTGTATACACTGTCCTTTATGCGCTTTCGGGCTCAACGAAGGTCTTCGTGGCCGCAATTCACGACTCCAACAACGATCTGACGCCGGATAGCGTAGCTGTCTATAGAAGCCCAGAAGCGGAGGGTACATACGAAGTAGCAGAGCAGATTGACCTCGATGGAGATGGAGAACGCGACGACAGTCTTTGGCTGACGTTCGGCGACACGGAGACAGCCTTGGCATCGGTCGACACAGCGGTCTTGCTTCTTGACGTTGCACAGCCAGGATCTACGCAGATTGTCGAGGTATCAAGCGACACATGGGTGGGCCAAGGAGTGCATGTCGTCGAGGAGAGCGGCAATGAGTATTACGTCTTCTCATTCACGTATGAGCCGCCGCAAGCGGATGCCAAGGCACGGAGAATGAGGGTCCAGGTCTGGGACCACGACATGGATGGTGAGCCCGACGAAGTCGAGGCTTGGGTCGAAGTGTGGAAGGAAGAGCAATGATCAATGCCAAGCGCTCAACCGGATTTCTTGCGCTACTCATCGTTGTGTGTCTCGCATCGCATGTTTCCGTCGATGCTGATCCTGCAGCCGATGCCGGCGGGCCCTACATGATCTCCGAAGGTGAGGTCTTGACCCTCTCCGGATCTGCCACGCCTGATCCGGGGAAGATCATAGAGAGCTATGATTGGGATCTGGATCATGATGGAGCCTACGACGATGCGACCGGCAGCAGCCCAACCATCTCATGGACGAGTCTCGAAGGCTTAGGAATCGCTGACGACGGAACCTACACCATCACTCTGAGAGCCGTTCAGTCAGACAGCGCCACAGCGATCGACTCCACCACTTTGCTGATTCTCAACGTTGGACCGACCGCTGATGCGGGCGGACCGTACGCAATCGCTGAAGGAGAATCGGTGGCCCTATGCGGGGTTGGATCAACGGACCCCAGTGCCTCTGACGCTGCGAGCCTTTACTATGAGTGGGATCTCGACGGTGATCGAGCCTTCGATGACGCGGTAGGACCGTCCCCGAGTATCTCGTGGGCAGTTCTCAACTCAACCTCACTGAACGATGACGGGGATTACGCCGACGCATTCTCTCTTCGCGTAACGGACGATGAAGGGGCCTCATCAGTCGCCAACGCGAACCTTCATGTGTCAAATGCCCCTCCCAATGCCGAGACTGGAACATACACGATCTTCGAGGGCGATGAAATCTATCTCGATGCGACAGCGTCTTCGGACCCAAGTGCGTCAGACGTCCTGTCGTTCGTATGGGATCTCAATGGGGATGGCGTGTATGGCGAAGCCACAGGAGAGACCGCCACCGTTGCCTGGTCATGCTTGGAGGGCCTGGGAATTGCCGACAACGGTACCTACCCAATCGGTCTCCGGATAACAGACGATGATGGGGGCCAGGGAGACGGATTTGCTCAACTCATCGTTCACAACGCTCCTCCCCTAGCTGATGCCGGGGGACCCTACATCATCGACGAAGGACTGGATGTCCAGCTTGACGCGTCAAGCTCCTCCGACCCGTCAAGCATCGACGCCACAGCGCTGACTTACGCGTGGGACATCGACGGGGACGGCAACTACGGAGAGACGGGAGAGCCGACCGCCAGAGACGCGACCATTTCGTGGACAACTCTAGGCTCTCTTGATGTTCTGGATGACGGTGCTTGGATTATCTCCGTTCGTGTTGGGGACAAGGATGGCGAAAGCACAGTCTCGGGAACCATGCTGACCGTGGCGAATCTACCCCCCTCCGCGGTCGTCGGCGGTCCGTACGGAATCTCGGAAGGTGATCCGCTGATTCTCGATGGATCCGGCTCAACCGATCCGAATCCCGACTACGATCCGCTTTCGTTCGTGTGGGATCTCAAGGACGACGGCGCCGTGATTCACGCCGGAGGGCCTTCCATCTCGATTCCATGGACCGCGTTGCTCGCCGAGGGTCTGGGCGACGACGGTACGTTCACGTTGGTCCTGACCGTGTCAGACGATGACGGAGGTTCGGACACCAATACCGTCGATTGGACCATCACCAACACCGCTCCGTCGATCATCCAATGTCCGGGAAACCGTTCCGCCAACCTCGACCAGCCGATCTCCGGCCTCGCCGCCTCGTTTGACGACCCAGGAACTGACACCTGGTCGGCAACGGTGGATTGGGGCGATGGCAGCTCGAACGATCTGCCAGACATCGACAAGGTGTTCCTGCTTCCTGAGCACACCTATACGGTATGCGCTGGCGACGGAGAGACGTTCACCGTCTCGGTGACCGTGTCAGACGATAATGGAGGAACTGACTCGTGCACGTTCTCTATCTCGGTGATCAACGATACAATTGCCCCAGCTGTGTCCTTTGATGCAGTTCCGGCTGCTTCCACGCAGAGCACTGCAGCGTCGTTCGCGTGGAGCGGCGTCGACGATCATACGGCATCAGCGCAGATCCTGTTCAGCACCCGCAGAGATGGTTACGGCTGGACGTACTGGAGCACCAATACGGCGACTGTGGTCGGCCCACTCCCCACTGGAACCCACACCTTTGAGGTCAGGGCGCAAGACGAAGCGGGAAATGAGTCGGAGCCGATCTTATTCGAGTGGACTATTGAATCACCGCCTCCTTCCACCACAACAGTCCGCGTCTTCTCACCGAAACGGAACGGT
>Ga0272443_10002309_pt1 | contig 24664 bp, 14 predicted proteins | sample SSMAcet12_FD_193581 | JGI IMG/M metagenome (GOLD analysis project Ga0272443, IMG submission 193581) | Marine sediment archaeal communities from Little Sippewissett salt marsh, Falmouth, MA, United States - SSM-Acet-12 | ecosystem: Environmental > Aquatic > Marine > Wetlands > Sediment ...
TTTTTATTCATTATCACATTTATGTCGCATTTATCCTTGGTATTTTGTATCCGTCCTTTTCGGGGCCCATTGGAACACTCCCAAAGAACGATATAAATAATTTACGATTCCGAAATATAAAGGAAACACCGTGAAGTACGAACAGGCAGTGAAATGGATAATTCCAGGGTCCCCTGACCTGCAAGGACACCTCTCATTTCCTGCATAATAGTATCTGCTCCTTCGGGAACTCGATACCCGTATCCGACGCCTCCGGGTGCTCCCTGAAGAACCTTTTATCTATGTTCCATCTACGGGCAAGCAGCTCCAGGGCATCCCCCCTGATCCTCAGAGGGATGCTGATATGGTCGATGTCGAACTCCGCGAACCCCGCATCCCCGGAGAGTGTCATGAGTGTCCCATCGTCCGGGGAGAACCAGGGGGTCTCCCTCAAACGCTCACCGGAGTAATACGAATCCATCTCTATCAGGAGCTCCTGGGAGGGGTTCACCGTTTCATTTGAGATCCCGGCATGTATGAAGATACCCCCGTCCCGCAGGGCGGAGTAGGCGGAGCTCATCAGCTCCCCGATCATCTGCTCGTCCATGTCACCCAGGACATCGTGGCCTATTATGAGGTCCACCCCCTCGAAGTGGATGCCGATGACCCTGGCATCCATGATATGCAACGAGACGATCTCCTCCAGCCCCTCCTCTTTAATCCTGGACCCCAGCTCCCTCTCGTTTCCCCTGTAGGGCCCCTCGAACATATCCACGCAGTGGTAGACCGAAAGCTCCCTTCCGAGCGCCTTGATCAGAGGTATCGTGAAGGCACCCGACCCGGCGCCGAACTCGACAACCGATGCGATCTCCTCGCTCGTCAGGGCCCTCCTGAAATACTGTGCTATCTCCGTGTACCTCCTGGTCAATCCCCTGTCGAGGTCGTATCTTCTCTCGATATCCAAACCCATCACCCGGCCCCCCATCCATCTGACCGGTAGATATTTTTTACCTGCTGACAGGAAGGTGCCAAAGGATCCCGTCCCAGGGCCCCCCTTCGTCCTACCTCTTTTCACGGCTGCCGCAGGAGAACTCCCTGGTCCTCCTGAGAGCGTCATTGAGATACCTGCCGGTGTAGCTCTTTTTACACTTTGCCACCTTCTCGGGGGTCCCCTCAACAACGATCCCTCCACCCTCGTCACCCCCCTCGGGCCCGAGGTCCACGATCCAATCCGCCGTCTTGATCACATCAAGGTTGTGCTCGATTACGACGATCGTGTTCCCCTTCTTCCTCAGCTTCAAAAGTACGGAGAGGAGCCTGTTCACATCATCGAAATGGAGCCCCGTTGTGGGCTCATCAAGGAGATATATGGTCCTGCCCGTCGACCTCTTGGAAAGCTCGGATGCGAGCTTTATCCTCTGGGCCTCCCCTCCCGAGAGAGTAGGGGACGGCTGTCCCAGTTTTATGTAACCCAGCCCCACCTCGTTGAGGGTCCTTAGCTTCCTCTTAACCGCGGGTATCTTCTCGAAGAAGGAGAGGGCGGTCTCGACGTCCATATCAAGGATGTCGGAGATGCTCTTGCCCTTGAAGCGGACATCCAGGGTCTCCCTGTTGTACCTCTTTCCCTTGCACACCTCGCAGGGTATGTACACATCTGGAAGGAAATGCATCTCCAGTTTGATTATCCCGTCACCCTGGCAGTTCTCGCACCGTCCCCCCTTCACGTTGAAGGAAAAACGTCCCGGCTTGTAACCCCTTTCCTTGGCAAGGGGAAGCTTTGCGAAGAGGTCCCTTATCGGGGTGAACGCTCCCGTGTAGGTTGCCGGGTTGGACCGCGGGGTCCTCCCTATGGGCGACTGATCTATTACGATGACCTTGTCGATATGCTCCATCCCCTCTATCGCGTCATGCTCCCCCACCTTGCTCCTGGAACCGTGTAATTTTCTCATGAGGCCCCGGAAGATGGTCTCCTCCACCAGAGTGGACTTCCCCGACCCGGAGACCCCCGTGACGCAGGTTATCCTTCCCAGGGGTATGCCGACATCGATATCCTTTAGGTTGTGCTCCCTTGCACCCCTGACGATCAGCCTCTTACCGTTCCCCTTCTCCCTTTTCAAGGGTATTGGGATGACCTTACTCCCAGACAGGTACTGCCCCGTCACGGACCTCCCCTCGGAGCAGATATCCTCGAGGCTTCCCTGGGCCACCACCTCCCCGCCGTGCAGGCCGGCCCCGGGCCCCAGGTCTATGATATGATCCGACTGCCGGATCACCTCCTCATCGTGCTCCACCACGATTATTGTGTTTCCAAGGTCCCTCAACCTCTTCAGCGACCCTATGAGCCTGCGGTTGTCCCTCTGATGGAGGCCAATGGAGGGCTCATCCAGTATGTACAGGACGCCCACCAGGGAGGAGCCTATCTGCGTGGCGAGCTGTATCCTCTGCGCCTCGCCGCCCGAGAGGGTCCCTGTGGTCCTGTCGAGGGTAAGGTAATCCAGCCCGACGTCCTTGAGGAAGGTCAGCCTCTCCGAAAGCTCCCTTAGTATCAGCCTGGAGATGTTCTGGTCCCTTTCGGAAAGCCTGTCCTGCAGTCCGGAGAAGAAGTCAAGGGCGTCCCTGATCGACATCACCGAGATATCGTGTATGGAGAGGTCATCCACGGTGACTGCCAGGCTCTCCGGTTTCAACCTGGCGCCCCCGCATGCCGGACAGGGTGTGCTCCTCATGAACCTCCTGTAGAAATCACGCATACCGAAGGATCGGGTCTGCCGGTACCTCCTCTTTATCGTGGGTATTACACCCTCGAAGGGTTTGCCCCTCTTGTACATGTTGCCGGCGGTCCCGTAGAACCACGAGATGGTATGCTCCGATCCGTACAGGATGGCATCCTTTGCATGGTCCGGGAGGTCCTTCCAGGGGGTGGAGATCGAGAACCCGACCATGTTGCCGAGGGTCTCGAGTATCGTCAGGGTGTAGGATCCCTCGAAATCGGACCTGAACAGGGTGATCGCACCGTCCCTGATGGAGAGGTCCCCGTCCGGAACCACCAGTTCTGGAGCCACATCGAGTATGTAACCCAGACCGCTGCATTCCTTGCACGCCCCGAAAGGGGTGTTGAACGAGAACATCCTCGGTTCGAGGTCGGGTACGGATATTCCGTGAACGGGACATGCCATCCTCTCGGAGTAATAGGTGCTCGATCCGTCCTCCTCTTCCACTATCATGGTACCGTCGGAGAGGTTCATGGAGGACTCCACATCATCGGCCAGCTGGTCCCTGTGATCCCCGTCCGCCGCAACCGCGTCGAGAAGGACCATTATATCATGTTTCCTGTTCTTATCCAGTTCCGGCAGGTCCCTCGACCTGTGGTCCTTGCCATCGACCCTTATCCGGGGATATCCCTGCGTCCTGAGGCTGTTCAGCAGGTCCCTGTGCGTGCCTTTCTTGCCCTGGACGATGGGGGAGAGTATTCGGATGTTCCTTCCACCCCCTTCAAGGATGCGGTCGACGATCTGGTCCACGGACTGCTTTTCTATCTCCCTTGCGCATACCGGGCAGTGGGGTACGCCGATCCTTGCGAAGAGCAGCCTGAGATGATCGTGGATCTCCGTGGTCGTTGCCACCGTTGACCGTGGGTTCTTGGAGGCGGAATGCTGCTCTATCGATACTGCAGGGGAGAGCCCCTCTATGGAGTCCACATCCGGTTTGTCCATCACTCCGAGGAACTGCCGGGCATACGAGGAGAGCGATTCGATGAACCTCCTCTGCCCCTCCGCGTAGATCGTATCGAATGCCAGAGAGGACTTGCCCGATCCGGAAAGACCGGTCACGAGTACGAGCTTATCCCTCGGAATAACGAGGTCGATATCCTTCAGGTTGTGCTGTCTGGCACCCTTTATCACGAGCTCGTCCTTGGACATAAGACGCGTGTCCAAGCCCAACCATATATATAAGTGATTCACTTAGGTTGAGGGAGAAAATGAGTGTGAGAACCCATGTTCTGCCGAACATAGTGATCATAGTCCTCGATGCCTGCAGGAGGGACCGCATGTCCCTTTACGGGTACCATCGGAGGACAACCCCTTTCCTCGAGGAGATGTCCAGGGATGCCACTGTCTTCGAGACCGCGATAACCAACGCCCCCTGGACCTGCCCTTCCACTCCATCGATATTGACCGGGCAGTACCCCTCCCAACACGGGATATTGGTCTATTCGGATAAGTTGAGAAAGAACACCAGGACGGTTGCGGATATCCTCAAGGAGAAGGGTTACTTGACCGCATCGGTCGACGGCCCCTGGATCCATGCCATGGGGCTGCATAGGGGGTTCGACAGGAGCGATCTGGAGAACATCATCTCGGTAAAACCGGGCAGGGACCAAAAGGGGAGGGACAAGATCGACACCGGGATCTACCAGAGGTGGCCCCTGAACCTCTTCTATCATGCGGGCGCCAGGGTGGGGCTACTGGAGGATTACAACCTCAGGAGGAGGAAGAACATACTCCGCAAAATGCTTAGTGAGAGAGGAAAAAGGCCCTTCTTCCTCCTGATATGGATGCTGGATACACATTTGCCTTACACACCACCCAGGCCCTTCCAGAGGTTCTCCGGGAGGAAGGGTTTCTACTTCACCTCGGACAGCGGCGTATTCAAGGACTGGAACAAAAAGATAAGGAAGCAGAATGCGGGGGTCGTGCAGTACGGCGATGAGGAGATATTGGAACTGAACGATCTGTACGATTCTGCGGTCTATTTCTCGGACCATCAGATAAGGGAGATGACGGATGTCATAAAGGAGGAGGGGGCTCTGGATGATACGATGATAATAATCACCGCGGACCACGGGGAGAACATAGGCGACCACGGCCATATGGACCACCAGATGAGCCTCCATTCCACCCTGCTCAGGGTTCCTCTTATTGTCAGGTACCCGAGGTTGTTCCCGCGGGGATCGAGGTACAGGGACCCGGTGGAGACCAAGGACATCTTCCACACCATAGCACATATCGTGGAGGGTGAAAAGGGGCATGGGGATTCCTACATCAGGGCGATCGAGGGTAAAACGAAAAAGGAATTCACTTTCGGGGAGTACATGATACCGGACTGGATGATGAACTCCATAGAGGAGGCAGGAGTGATAAAGGACCCCCCGAGGTATCGCTGCTTTGCAAGGGGAAAGGGGTACAAGCTCATCAGGTTCGATGACGGGACCGAGGAACTCTACATTGTGAAGGGAAAGGAAAAAAAGGTGGATCCCAGGGACCATCCGGACATCATGAGTGAACTTGCTCTCGAACTCGATTCATGGAGGTCCTCTCTGGAGGATGACACAAAAAAGGGTATAAGGGAGGCCGTGGCAAAACTCGGGAAGAGGATAAGGCTCTGACGGGAGCTCTTAGATTATCGGGCCCGATCGGCATCCGGGGGACCCGGGCAGTTTCCTGGCGGCCTCCGTGGATCCGAACCAACGTTTTATGTCTTTTTTGAACAATGAACAGGCAGAGCCCACCTGTCCCGGTAATTTCGGTGGTGCTATAATTATGCAGATCGCATATTATATTCATATTATCAAAAATAATATCTCTTTTTAATATATGGCTTAAATTTCTCCACTGGAAATTACACCCAACCCCGGAGGGGCCATTAATACCGCCCGTTTTGCCTCCAAACGATGCTGAAAAGGATAGCCTGACCAGAACCCCTCAAGATTGCCGAGGGTCGGGTTATCCAGTACATCCAAGTTGGGGGACCGCAGGGATGGTAGGACGGCCCAGAAGGACCAGGCCCAGGCTCGATTCTAGCGGTAGCCATGATTTTAAGAAACTTGGGAAGAAGAGCCTTTCCCTCTGGAAACTGCCGAGTACGATCGAGGTCAAAAGCGATTCGGATGAGATCGGCCGAATGGTCCAGGAGATGGTGGATAGGAGGGGAGGGGGCCGCAGTAGGGGAGTCGAGCACTCCAGGACATCCAGGTTAAAACCGGTCCCCCCCTTGAGGCAGTTGCCGCCAATGACGGATGTTACGGGGGACGCCGATGAGATCGAAGGCCTCGTTGATCGGTTGATAGGTAAAGTGAAAAGGTCCTCACATGATGACGACGGGCGGCAGACCACAAGTAGGATCGGTTTGGGACATCCAACAGGCCGTGTAGAGCGACCTCGAACTACTAAGGCAACCGCCGTCGGCGAAAGGGTTGAACCGGGACGTTACCTGAAAAGGGCGATACCGATACTTTTCGCATTGTTATTTCCCCTGCTGTATCTGGTTGTGTTCCTGAGGGTCATCCTCGAACTGCCCGTGGGTGAGGTATTTCCGCTGAGGGTGGGTTCCACGCATCTCTTCTTTTTCCTTGTGGTCCTGGTCCTCCTGACGGTAGTGGTGAACGTCGTCAACAGGGTATTGATCAAGAGGAGCTATCAAAACGGCAACGGAAAGGAGGTGGCCGGTACATGAAGCTGTGGACCGTCTACGGTCTCACCATTGTGGTGGTCGTCTCCCTGGTTTCCCTCTACTCCCTGTTCTCCCATAAGGCGTTCTGGCTTTTCTCGATAATGTATTTCATCGGGTGTTACTATACCCTCATAGCCCTCTTCGGTGCCTTCTGGGACACAAGGCCGATCGAACCCGATCCCTCGTACAGGCCTTTTGTGACTGTAATGATCCCCATGAAGAACGAGGCCGACGTTATACTGACCACCATCGGGGACCTGAAGAAACAGGATTACCACCTGGGGAAAAGGAGCAGGATGGAGATCCTGATAATCGACGACGGCTCCACGGATGGGTGCGACAGGATGGTCGGAAGGGAGGTCAAGAGGTCCAAGAACGGCTCCAGACACAAGCTTAGGATGATCAGGAACCCCGGCCCGGTCCACGGGAAACCGTCCGCCCTGAACCACGGGCTGAAGTACGCAAGAGGGGATATCATATGCGTCTTCGATGCCGACGCGAGGGTTCCCCCCGATTTCATAGAAAGGGCGGTCCCGTACTTCAAGGATCCCAAGGTCGGTGGCGTTCAGGGGAAGGTCAGGATATTCAACAGGCTGGATAACACACTGACCGAGATACAGGACGATGAGTTCGCATCCTTCAACAGGGCGGTGCAGCGGTCGCGTGATGCCATAGGCGGGGCGGTCGCCCTAGGGGGGAACGGCCAGATGACCAGGAGGAACGCGCTGAAAGAGGTAGGAGGATGGATGCCCGGCTCGATAACCGAGGACCTGGAGCTCTCGGTAAGGATATATTCCAAGGGGTGGAAGATAAGGTACGCGGAGAATTCCACGGTCTACCAGGAGGCCGTCCCCGATATCAGGGCCCTATTCAAGCAGAGGACGAGGTGGAGCCAGGGGCATATACTCACATTCCTCCACCTCTCCCCAAGGGTAGTGAAGAACGGGGTGATACCCCTATTCAAGAAGTTCGATCTCCTTATCTACCTAACGGGAATAATGACCCCCGGTTTCGTCTTTCTATCATATTTCTTCGGGTTCTTCGTCTTCGTATCTCCATTTGTGATATCGTCCGGGGTGAACGACCTCCTCTGGGTCTGGGCCTCGATCGCTTTCATCCCCGTGATATTCTGGGGTCTGTTCAAGGAGGTGTCCAAGAACCCGTTCGTACTTATCTTCAGGAGCCTGAGGGTCTTTATCTTCTGCTTCCACTGGATACCCACGTTCTTCTACGGCTGGTTCCTCGCACTCCGTTCGGGTTTCACGAGGGACCATCCGAGATGGGAGAAGACAAGGCATTCGGGTGCCGAGATGATAATGACCCTGTGGTGAATCCCCAACAGGTTGCGGATTGGAGAGGATCGGGTATCCGGGTGCCGGGATGATAATGACCCTGTGGTGAATCCCCAACAGGGTGCGGATTGGAGAGGATCGGGTATCCGGGTGCCGAGATGATAATGACCCTGTGGTGAATCCCCAACAGGATGCGGATTGGAGAGGATCGGGTATTCGGGTGCCGAGATGATAATGACCCTGTGGTGAATCCCCAACAGGATGCGGATTGGAGAGGATCGGGTATTCGGGTGCCGAGATGATAATGACCCTGTGGTGAATCCCCAACAGGTTGCGGATTGGAGAGGATCGGGTATTCGGGTGCCGGGATGATAATGACCCTATGATGAAAGGGAAAGGACCTCTTTTATGATGGAGACCGCCCCGTCCAGCTCCTCTTTTTCGATCGTCAGTGCCGGCGCGAACCTTATCGTCTGCCCGTGGGTGTCCTTGGCCAGTATGCCCCTCTCCTTGAGCAGATCGCAGTAATTCCTCGCCTTGCCGACCCCCTCCTTGAGTTCGAGAGCCACTAGCAGCCCCTTACCCCTTATCTCCTTGATCTTATCCGAGGACATCCCTCTCAGCTTTCCCATGAAATACTCCCCCAGCTCGCTTGCCCTCTCGTCCAGTCTCTCCTCCTGGAGTACCTCAAGGGATGCGATGGCCACTGCCGAACCTATGGGATTACCCCCGAACGTGGAACCGTGTGAACCCGGGGTGAAGACATCCATGATCTCATTATCGGCCAGGGCGGCCGATACCGGGTACAGACCACCTCCAAGGGCCTTCCCCACGATGAGTATATCCGGTCTGGCATCCTCGTGCTGGAAGCAGAACCTCCTGCCGGTCCTGCAGAAACCCGTCTGGACCTCATCAAGGGCGAGGAGAACATCGTTCTTTTTACAGATATCCCTGACCTTTCGGAGATATCCCGGGGAGGGCACCTTCACGCCCGCCTCCCCCTGTATCGGCTCGACGAGGAATGCTGCCGTGTTCTCGTTAATGGCGGATTCAAGGGCATCGGTATCATCGTATGGTATCATGACGAAACCGGGGGTGGGCGGGCCGTAATCGGTGAAAGCTACAGGGTCAGAGGAGAAACCTACGATGGTTGTGGTCCTGCCGTGGAAGTTATCGCAGCACACTATTATCTCGGCCCTGTCCTTTTCGATACCTTTCTTTCGGTACCCCCATCTACGGGCAAGCTTGATCCCGGTCTCAACGGCCTCTGCCCCCGTGTTCATCGGGAGGGCCGATGAAAATCCAGTGTATCCGCAGAGCTTCTTCAGGAACCTGCCCATAACGTCATTGTGGAATGCCCTGGAGGTAAGGTCCAGGGTGTTTACCTGGTCGATCATCGCCTTGACTATCCTCGGGTGCCTGTGGCCCTGATTGACGGCGGAATATGCCGAAAGGCAGTCGAGATATCTCTTCCCCTCCACGTCCCAGACATATGGGCCCTCTGCCCTGCTGAGGACCACCGGAATCGGGTGGTAGTTGTGCGCTCCGTATTTGTTGTCCATGTCGATGGCCTGCTGCGTCCTGCTCATGTGCTTTCCTCCGCCTATCCGCTTGCCGACGTTATGACGAGCCCATAAAATAACTTTTCATTGATATTCCTTCATATTTTTCATTGACCCATGGCAAATCATGCGTCGAGGGTGAATGTGACTGAGATCGTACGATGGATCAAGGGGCCTGTGAAAAAATGCAGATAGTAAACCGAGGGGGGCCCGCGGTCCGGTCATTCCTGTCCGCCCGCCTTGGCCTCTGCAGCCTCTTTTCTTTTTTTTGCCCAGTATGCCTCCTCCTCCTCGAGGTCCTCGATGAGCCTCGATACGGGCCATTTGACGTTGTTCTCCGTAAGGGTGGTAAATATGGGTCTCTTAAGTCCCCCGTCGGCGGGGAACTCCTTTAGCGTGGTCCTGATATGGGGTTCGGAGAATCCCAAAAGCATCGCAAAGCGGGTCTCCCTCTCCTCGAAAGTGAACCCTCCCTCATCGACGGATCCGAGTATGTCGCCCACCGTCTCGTCCTCCCGGTTTGACGCCGACATGAGCATTATCTCATCTCCGAGAACCTCACGCAGTCTCCTGACGATTATATCCGCATGTTTCCTGTTGTAGCCGTAAAGCAGAAGTCCCAGGGGTTCTTTTTCCATTTTCAGCCCTCCCGAAGTTGGTTTGTGGATGACATCTGCATATTTCCCGTTTTTCCCCTAACCCACGAAGCAGCCTGACCAAAACCGTTATTTTGCCTGACCGCCGTCCATCGTTTGTATGTCCAAGGAAGGGAAGTGTGGATCATATGGGAGAGCGCCAGTGCTACTCTTACTCTTCTTACTGTCATTTGGCACATCTTTCGAATACCTCATGGACGGGCCGGACATATTGGCGGATGAGGGTCGAAGAGTTATCTGGAACGATCCGAGGATCTCCGTGAATTCCAACCTCGAGCTGTCGTCCGTGGCATCTTCCAACGGCTGGCAGGGTACGGGCGTGGAAGGGGATCCGTACATAATTGAAAACCTCACGATAGATGCTGGGGACAGGGGATACTGCATCTTCATCGGGAACACTACAAGCCACCTTGAGATAAAAAACTGCACACTTCTTAACGCATCATCCATCTCCCTCCCTTACGGACCTGGTGCTGGCATATTGATATGGAACTGTCACAACGTTGACATACTGGACACGGTCGTTGAGGGGTGTTCACACGGCCTTTATTCGGGCATCTCCAGTGATGTGAATATTGCCAACTCGACCTTCAAGGGGAACTTCGCGAACGGGATCTACCTCGGGGAGTGCGATTCGTTACTAATGGAGAACTGTACGGTCATCGACAACGATTTCGGGATCTACCTGGAGTACTGCTCCGACATCAATATTGAGGATTGCAATGTATCCTTGAACGATGACCATGGGGTCCTTCTGGAGCAAAGCGGGGAATGCTCCATCCTGGACAATACCATGATGGGCAACGACGATGGTATACACTTCGCCCTTGACCCGGCTGGAAGGCCGACCACAGTCAGGGGAAATACGATAGTTGACAGCGTCGAGTACGGCGTGTACCTCGATTCGGACGGTGAGGTGTTCTACGACAATGACATGATATCCTGCGGTTTCTACATCCACTGCGATCCGGAGGAAACTGAGGAAAAGAGCAAAAAGAAGCTCTCGTCCCATATCATACCTCCGAACAATACGGTCAACGGATATCCGGTCTACTATGTGGTGGATGTTAACGGAACCGGCTGTCCGCTTCCTGAGGACCATGGTCAGCTGCTCCTTGTCAACGTCTCCAGCAACATCATATCACGTTTCAACGCAGCTGACATTAGCGTCGGGATCGAGGCGGCGTACTGCAGCAACCTCACCCTGATCGAATGTCGTATAGAGGACAACGATTACTACGGATTGTGGGTGTTCAGGTCCGAAGTGCTTGTGGAGGATTCTTATCTGTCCGGGGATTATATCGGCATCCTCAGCAGAGGAACCCTGGATTGCCGCAACTGTTCTTTCAGTGGTAATGTGGAGGGGATAAGGGTAGAGGGTGGAACCTGTGCGGTGGAATGTTCCACTTTCAATGATACCGGTGGGGTCATAACTGCAGAAAAGGGCGGTGCGGGACTTGTCATCCATAATTCCACCTTCAACATGATAAGGGGCAGTGCGGTGTCCCACAGGGGGAAAGGGCTGAAGATGACCGGGAGTTCCATCACCCGGTGTTTCACGGGTGTTGAGAGCTTGAGCATGCCAGGGGGCACCGTGAACATATCAGGTAACCACTTCAGCCATTGCGGCCACGGTGTCATCTGCACTCCTGACGGGCCCACATCGATCGCTTATAACCGCTTCAACGGGACCGAGAACGCATCCATCTCCCTTTCAGAAGGGACCTCCAATGCTGTTATTTGGGGGAACCATGTGCAGAACGTCGGAGGGACGGGTATGGCCGTGGACTCGGATAACTGGAGCATCTCGGGGAACACAATTGAGATGTGTCTCGATGCAGGTGTCCGTATCCTGGGAGCGAAAAGCGGAGCGATCGAGGATAATGGAATAATTGACTGCGGGGAAGGTATCCATACTGGCATATGCTCCCTGAAAATAAAGGGAAATACCATAGACAACTGCACCAGAGCAGGTATTGTTCAGGGAGAGCAGGCCTCGCTGGTGCTGGATGACAACAGCATGTTCGGGTGCGGACTGTACCTCGAGGGTTCGAGCAGGTACAGAAAAGAACCCCATTTCCCTTCCACCAATTTCGTGAACGGTAAACCCATCCGCTATTTCGGGGAGGGGAGTTTCGACGGGGAGGTGATATCGGGGGACGCCGGCCAGATAATAATCCACGGTTCCAGGGACCTTGTATTGAGAGATCTGGCCATAGAGAACACCACCTGCGGGATACAGATCTTTTACGCTGAGAACCTCACGATCCATGATGTGGGTCTTCGCAACTGTGTTACCGGCATCAGAGCCCATCGGCTCTTCATGTCGGATATTGAGGAACTCTCCATTGTGGGTTGCAGTGGATGGGGGATGTATGCGAACGATGTCCAATTCACCGACATCAGAGGCTGCTCCATGGTCGAAAACGGCTGCGGCCTGTTCATCAGCGGTTCGTATTCCCATATTTTGGAAACCGACATCAGCCGGAATGAGGGTGAAGGTGCAGTAGTGAGCCGATCCGACCCCTTTTCGGTTAGGTCCAGTCTTTTCATGGAGAACGGAGGGCCGGGCCTGACGCTCGAGGACTGCAACGGTTGCTCCGTGGGGGGAAACGCCTTCATCATGAACAACGGCTCCTCCTATGAGGCGGACCCGGACCATGTGCAGGCACATGACGATTGGACGGGCGACGGTGAGGGCAACGATTGGGACATTCCATCGGGCAATTTCTGGTTCGACCACGACGCAGATGATGAGGACAAGAACGGTGTACTCGACGAGGGTTACAGGATTCCTGGCGGTCTCGGCGTGGATAACCGGTCAAGCCTGTTCATACCCTCGGGGATCCTTCCTTGCCCCGTCATCGAGAACGTGACCCAGATCGGATCGGAAGCCGTAGTGACATGGCAGCTTCCGGAAGAGGGGCTACTGGGTCCGACAACCTCCGTCAGGGTCTATCAGGATATCGGACCACCCGCCGGAAACCCCGTGGCCGATTTGGTCCCAAATGTAACATTCTATTCCACGGGGGAAGTGGGTCCCTTCAACCATCCCTATTTCATGCTGACCTCCGTCTGCCCCTACGGGGAGTCTGCACCCGGACCACGGAGGTCCGTCGACATCGATCTCGATGCCCCCACCATATATATCGAGAGTCAAATAGACACCTTCATCAACACCAGTACGGTGACCCTGAGCTACAGGGTTGTAGACGCATCCGACATTTCTTTCATAAGGTACGCATTCAGCGGAGACCCCGATACGATCGATGAGCCCCCACTTTCGAACCGGACGATCAACAGGACCTTCGGTCCCTTTCCCGACGGGGATCAGTGGATCGTCATCGGGTCGGCGGATGAATTCGGGAACGAGGGGACCAGAACGCTTCTATTCACGGTTGACACGGAGCTGCCTGTGATCAATATTGTCAGCCCCGTTGATGGTGAGTACATGAGTGTGGAGGACCTTAGGATAGAGTGGAAGATCGATGACAGTTCCCCTCTTCGGTTCATGAATATCACGTTGGATAACCAAACCATCTCGGAAGATACGACCGCCAGGTCTGTGGTGGTGGAGGATATCTCTGAAGGCCCACACAGGTTCGGGATCGAGGTAAGTGATGCTGCCGGTAATTCGGCGTCCCGCTCCCTCCATCTTGTGGTGGACAGGACGATACCGGTCATAGAGCGGATAGTACCGGAGGTGGGACCGCTCCCGATCGAGCCAGTGGTCACCGTGTCCTTCTCCGAGGACCTGGACCCGGTTAGGTCCTACATCAGAATGACCGGAGAGGCCGGTAGCTCCATCATAAACGGCTCCGTGATGGAATTCGCACCCGATGGCCCCCTCTCCTACCTCACGAGATACGAGATCATGGTCGGATTCTACGACCATGCTGGTAACGGCGGGACCCATTCCTTCTCGTATATCACCGTGGAGGACCCCCTGACAGCCAAAGTTATCGTGAATTGCAGGGTGCTCGATGGAAAGGGAAACGAGCTGGAGGGGGTCGAGATCTACGTTGATGGAGGACTTGCTGCCCACACGGGTATGAACGGAACGGCCGAACTGTTGCTCCCACCTGGGGAGTACGAACTGTGCTTCGTGAAGGAGGGTTACGGACGGACGGTTTTGCATATCGTCGTCGAGCCAGGAACCCCACTGGATCTGGACCCTGTCGAGATCGAAGAGGAAGCGCGGGATGAACCTTTCCCCTGGACCCCGCTGATTATCCTTTCACTGATCGTGCTTTTCGCGCTGTCCGGTACGGTGGCACTTATCTTTTTCAGAAGGACCGAATATCCCCCGATAACCGAGGAATGAAGATCCATGATCCTTATTTGATCTTCCTCTTGAGCTCCACTATCCTGTCCCTGAACAGTGCCGCATCCTCGAACCGGAGCTCGGAAGCGGCCAGGTGCATCTCGTCCTCCAATCGATGAAGGAGCTCGAGGGTGTCCCCTTCTTCCTCCTCGAGGGTCAACAGGTCCCCCTCCTTAACCCTGTCCAGGCCCACTATTGACCTTACCTCCTTGACAATGGTCCGCGGGGTTATCCCGTGTTCCCTATTATGCTCCTCCTGCAGTTTTCTCCTCCTGTTGGTCTCGTCGATCGACCTTCTCATGGAGGGGGTCACGCTGTCTGCGTACATCAGTACCTTTCCCGATACGTTCCGTGCCGCCCTCCCTATCGTCTGTATGAGCGAGGTCTCGGACCTCAAAAACCCCTCCTTGTCCGCATCCAGCACCGCCACCAGGGACACCTCCGGCAGGTCGATGCCCTCCCTCAGGAGGTTTATACCGACGACAACATCGTATTTCCCCAATCTCAGGTCCCTCAATATCTCGACCCTCTCGAGTGTCTTTATGTCGGAATGGAGGTAATGCACCTTGGTATCCAGTTCCTCCAGATGTTCGGAGAGCATTTCCGCCATCCTCTTGGTCAGCGTCGTCACGAGAGCCCTCTCGCCCTTTTCCACCCTCTGCCTTATCTCGAATACGAGGTCGTCCGTCTGCCCTCTGACTGGACGCACCTCGATCAGCGGGTCCAGGAGCCCCGTGGGCCTGATTATCTGCTCGACGGTCCTCCCGGACCGCATTTTCTCCCACGGGCCCGGTGTTGCCGAGGTGAACAGTACCAGGGAAAGCCTCTTTTCGAACTCCGGGAAAGTGAGAGGCCTGTTGTCAAGGGCGGCCGGAAGTCGGAACCCGTACTCGACAAGGCTCTCCTTCCTGGACCGATCACCCTTGTACATGCCCCTGATCTGGGGGATGGTGACGTGTGATTCGTCTATTACCATAAGGTACCTTTCGGGGAAGAAATCGAGCAGGGTATAGGGTGGCTCACCCGACCGCCTGCCATCGAAGTACCTCGAGTAGTTCTCTATGCCCGAGACGGAGCCCGTCTCCCTTATCATCTCGATATCGAACAGCGTCCTCTGCTGTATCCTCTCGGCCTCCAGGTGCCTGTCGTGTTTCAGATACCACGACACCCTGTCCTCCATGTCCTTCTCAATCTGTTCGAGGATCTGGTCCATTTTTCCCCGGGATATATTGTAATGTGTAGCGGGAAAGACGAGCGCCCGTTCCAGCTCCTCCCGGACTTCCCCGGTCACAGGGTCCACGAAATACAGAGCGTCTATGGTATCCCCGAACAGGTCTATTGAAAGCACCATCTCATCGATGGAGCAGATCTCCATCCTGTTTCCCCTGACCCTGAAGGAGCCCCTCTCGAGGGATTCGGACCTGGAGTACTGCATCTCCACCAACCTGGAGATCAGGTCCCTGCGGAGGTAGCTGTCTCCCACACCCAGGAGCAGTGAGTTTTTGGAGTACTCCTCCGGGGAGCCGAGTCCGAAGATGCAGGAGACGGATGCCACCACTATGACATCATCCCTTGTCATCAGTGACTGGGTTGTCTTGTGCCTCAGCCTGTCTATCTCCTCGTTGATGGACGAGTCCTTTTCTATGTAGAGGTCCTTCTTTGCTACGTAGGCCTCCGGTTGATAATAGTCGTAATACGATACGAAGTACTCCACAGCATTGTCGGGAAAGAACTCACCGTATTCGGATGCGAGCTGTGCTGCCAGCGTTTTGTTGTGGCTCAGGACCAGGGTGGGTATGTTGAGCTCTTCCACCACGTTGGCGACCGTGAACGTCTTACCCGACCCGGTAACACCCAGCAGGGTCTGGAATACCTCACCGGATTCGAAACCGGAAACCAGCTCCCTGATCGCCTTGGGCTGGTCCCCGGAGGGTTCGAAAGGTGCCTTCACCTTCAGGTCCCTGACCATCTGTCGACACCCCTTCTCAATCCCGGCCCCCCGATATGTGAACCCTCCTTCCTTCCACCCTGACCCTCCCCTCTGCTATCCACTGGAGGACCTTGGGATACCAGATATGTTCCTGCTCCAGAACACGTGCGCCCAGGGTACTTTCCGTGTCATCGTCCCTGACCTCAACCGCTTTCTGGAAGATTATGGGGCCGTGGTCCATCTGCTCATCAACGAAATGGATCGTCAATCCCGATACCTTCACGCCGTAGGATATTGCATCCCTGTGCGCGTGAACCCCCGGGAACGAGGGGAGAAGGGCTGGATGTATGTTGACAAGCCGGTATTTCCATTTCTCCACAAATCCGGGGGACAGCATCCTCATGAAACCGGCCAGGGCAACCAAATCAATATCATGCTCGACAAGCGCATCGTGCAGCCTTGCGTCGTACTCATCCCTGCCGAGCCCCTCGTGCGGGAGGAGGACCGCCTTGACGCAATGACGCTTTGCTCTTGTAAGGACCCCGGCACCGGGAACGTTGCATATCAAGAGTGGTAGGGCCGCGTTCAGGCCCCCCGCCTCGACGGCATCGACTATCGACTGGAAATCGGTTCCGCTCCCGGATGCAAGAACGGCCAATCTCGGCCTTTTGCTTTCCGGGTCCTTCCCGACCGTATTCTTCATGCACCCGTGTATCGTTCAGGGTGATAATAACATCTACCCTCAATGTTTGAAGAGGCGGACACCCGTGAATACCATGGACATGCCGTGCTCGTCCACCGCATCGATGACCTCCTGGTCCCTGATCGATCCCCCCGGCTGAGCCACTGCGGTCACACCACTCGGTGCAAGCTCGTCTATCCCGTCCCGGAAGGGAAAAAAGGCGTCGGAGGAGAGTATGGAACCGTCCGCCCTTCCGCAGGATTTCTTTACCGCCATGAAACAGGAATCGACCCTGCTCATCTGTCCTGCGCCGATCCCGGTGGTGGCGAGGTCCCTTGCAAGGACCACGCAGTTGGATTTCACGTGTTTCACCACCTTCCCTGCGAAAACCATATCCCTTTTCTCCCTGTCGGATGGCGTTTTCCTCGAGACGACCTTCCAACTTTCAGGCTCCCATTCGGGCCACTGCATGGTCTGGACCAGGAGCCCTCCCCTCACCTTGACGTACCTCACCTCGGTCTTCTCTTCCTCCATGATGGGCTTCCTTGTGGCGATTATCCTGAGGTTCTTTTTCTTCTTGAGCAGGGAAAGCGCACCCTCCGAGAAATCGGGGGCGACCACCACCTCGAAGAACCGCTCGGATATGAGCTCCGCCGTCTTTTCATCGCATGTTCTGTTCAATCCCACTATGCCACCGAACGCACTGAGGGAATCGCAGTCGAGTGCCCTGGTGTAGGCATCGGTCAGACCATCATTGGCCTCCTTTCTTCCCAGTGCCACCCCCGATGGATTGTTATGTTTGACAATGGCACAGCAGGGGTCATCCGGAAATTCCATCAGTATGTCCAGAACCGCGTCGATATCGTAGATGTTGTTGTACGAGAGCTGCTTTCCCCACAGTATGTCCGAATTGGCAAGGGAGATCCCCTTGAAAGAGGGGTCCCCGAAGAACGCCCCTCTCTGGTGCGGGTTCTCCCCGTACCTCAGCTCGAAGAACCTCTCGTACCTCAGCCTTATGGAATCTCCCCAGGGATCGTCCGGTATGAACCTCCCCTTCATCCAGTTACCGATTGCAATGTCATATGAGGAGGTATGCTCGAAAGCCTTGACCGCCAGTTCCCTTCTCATTTCGAGCGGTGCCTCACCATTTTTCCTGAGTTCGTCGAGAACCATCCCGTAATCGTCGGGGTCGACGATCACCGTAACATGTTCGTGGTTTTTGGCGGCGGCCCTTATCAGGGAAGGCCCCCCGATGTCGATCATCTCCACCGCATCTTCCGTGGTAACGTCCTTATCGGAAACCGTACTCTCGAACGGGTACAGGTTGACGACCACCAGGTCTATCATCCGGATGCCGCATTTTTTGGCATCCTCCATGTGTTTGCTCACGGCCCTGTTCCCGAGAATGCCCCCGAAAACCTTTGGATGAATGGTCTTCACACGGCCGCCCATTATCTCCGGAAAACCGGTCAGGTCCTCGACAGCAGTACAGGGAATGGACCTTTCGGAAAGATATCTATGGGTCCCTCCGGAGGAGAGTACCTCGAAACCGAGCTCGTTAAGTGTTCCCGCCAGGGTATCGAGGGATCTCTTGTCGAACACCGAGACAAGGGCCCTCTTATCGCCTTTTCTGGTCACCTTTTCAGGGATATTGAATAATGATTAAATAACATTTCTGAGGAAGGGCACACTCAACCCATACCTTTCAGGATGAAAGTGACCTCCCTGCACTTGGAGGTCGCCCTGTTGAGGTAGTATAAAGAATTGGTCGATTTGAAAATGTCGCGAGCCTTTCCAAGTTCCTCGGCCGCCCCCTCGACGTCCATCCTGTTGAACCTTATGAGCCCGTACATCAGGTGGGTCATGCCCAGTTGATACGGGATGCCCAGCTCGGACTGTATCTCCAGGGAGATCCTGAAGCTCTCGTCCGACATCTGAAGGTCCCTCTTGAGGGCATATATCCTGCCCATGGCCCGGCGGTATTTGGAATGGACGAGCCTATCTGGCCCCCTGACCACCTCGTGCGGTTCCAGCTGTCTCAGAACCTTCTCAGCCGCATCCCTTTCCCCCGCATCGAGCATGAGTTCCGAATATTCCACCACAACCCTGATGTGCAGGTTCATGTTCTGAAGCGTTCGCGATATCCATAATGAATCGTCCGCGAACCTCCTTGCGTCCTCCACCTCCCCCAGGAGAATCAACACCCTGGCCATCCTGAGGTATCCATCGATAAGCTCCCTTGACCTGTCAGATCCCCCAACGGCCTTTACGGACATCTTGTATCTGTACAATGCCTTGTCCAGGTCCCCCTTTTCGAGGTGGACATCCCCCATCTCCTGAAGGGCTGTGACGTACTGTTTCGACCGCAGGTCGTCGGGCATTTCAAAGTACTTGATGAAGCATTCGAGGGCCCTTTGATAATCCCCTTTCAATAGATACATCCTACCGAGACCCCTGAAGGAACGGCTCAACTCGAACTCATCCTGGTTCTTTTCGGCCATCCGGATGGCCGTAAGATACATCTCTGCAGCTTCCCCCCATACGAATTTTTTCAACTTCAGGTCACCTAATCTTCTGTATGAAGGTACCAGGTGGTCCTTCAACCCTTTCCTCTCAGCGATGGTCAGAGCTAGCTTGAAGGATTCGATCGCACCCTCGTAATCACCCGTCTCCTCCTCCACATCCCCAATTTTGCATAGTACCTTGATCTTGTCGACGTTGACCTCCCTGGTCGGTTCAAGCTCGTTGAGGGATTCCAGGCACCCCTTCAGGTTGACCAATGCATCATCGTAGGCAAACCTGGCTATTTTGTTCTCGGCGGCTTCCAACATGTACCTGTATGCCGTGGGATGATCGCCTGCACCCCGATAGTGGTACGCGAGCTTTTCGGGCCCCAAGGATGCGTCCGATGAAGAGGAGGAGATCAGCACCTCAGCTGCTCTCTTGTGCATCATCATTTTCCTTTCACTATCCATTAGCTCGTATATGGTCTCCTTTACCTTCGGGTGTTCAAAATTGAACTGGTCCCCTTCCTCTTTGAGGAACTTCATATTTATTAGGCTGTCTAGAATATCGAGGACCTCCTCGGGGTCATCGCTCAGCGTACCTGCTATAGCGTTCAAGGTCAAACCGTCCCCCAGGACCGAAACCTGCTCGAGAACCTCCCTTGTCCGCTCGTCGAGCTGGGAGAGTCTGCTTTCGACAAGTGCCCGAGCCGAGACCCCCTTCGCCCCTTCTATCTTCCTAACACCACCCTGCAGTGTGTTGACCATCTCGATAATGAAGAGTGGATTCCCCTCGGTTTCCCTGAAGATGTACTTCACAACATCATCCTTGGGTTCCGTCCCCACCAGCATGCCCACGAGTTCTCCGGTGCTCTCCATGTCAAACCTGTCCAGGGTCAAGGTTGAGAACAGGTGTTCTCTGGATGCCCGTTGTAGTGCCTCCATCAGAAGAGTGGTGGATTCGGAGCCAGTACCTCCGGCCTCCTCGGTCCTGTAGGTTCCGATTATCAGTATGGACTCCTCACGCGCCTTTCTCGCGATATGCTGCAGGAGGTTGAAGGTTGCCTTATCTCCCCAGTGAAGGTCCTCAATAACCAAAAGGAGCGGTCTCTTCTCCGATATCACCCTGAAAAGGGTAAGGATGATATCGAATATTGAAAGCAGGGTCTCCTCGTCGACCCTCTTTTTACCGTTGTTCTCCTTAATGTCAATGTATAACTCGGAGGAGCACCTGTCCATCCATCCGGTCAGATCATCATACATGCCAAGGTCCGGGAAGATGGCGATACCGTTGTTGGCCCGTGCAGTGGAATCGACAATACGGATGAACCTGTCAACCTTTGGCCTGGTATTGTGCTCGAGCAGTGTGCTAAGCGAGGGAAAAAGGAAGGCCATATGTCGTGTTCGGGTGTATCTGTCCTCCATGGTCTTGACAAGCTTATCCAGCCTTTCGGGATCAAGGTCCGTACTCTTTGAAGTGCCGAGGGATATCACCTCTGGGGCTTCCAAAAGGTTTGGGTCATCATCCTCATCCACGATCAGAACGGTCTGGTAGCCCCTGTCCCTGAGCATGCTCAGGCATTTACTCCATTTTCCCTCCTCCAATCTGATCGCTCCGAGAGGTTCATCAGGGGGATAGAAGAACTCGAGAAGCTCTTCTTTGTAATGAGTGAGGGAGGGATACCTGGATCCAACAATGCCGAAGAAATGCTCCACGTTCTGAAGGTAGGTGGCCCCATCCTCTATCCCGAAGAAGCCCCTCAGCATATCGATAAAGGGCATATATGGGGACCTGTTGTATTCCTGACATCGCCCCTGAAGAGCCTCGAAACCCGCACCCACCGCCCATTTAACGGTCTCCTCCACCAGCCTGCTCTTGCCTATACCCGCCTCGCCGCTCAGCATGATCATGCCCCCTTTCTTGTCCTCAGCGGAACCGAGGGCTTTGGAGATTATAGAGATCTCTTCCCCCCTGTTCACGAATCCATCCATATCTTCTGGAGCGATCACCTGATTCTCACCCGGTCCTTATTGTTACTCTACATGAACAATCCACTTTTTTTTAAAAGTATGGTTTCCTTCATAGTGAATAAGGAGTGGGGGAGAATCCAACCTCCTCCAACATTTATATACGAGAATACAATAAGCCCTCAACTCCAATGTATCCGCCCGGCTTGGCTTAGTCTGGCTAGAGCGGGGGACTGTAGCTGGATACCGGGGACATATCTCCCCGGCACCCCGCCGAAATCCTTAGATCCCCGGTTCAAATCCGGGAGCCGGGACCATAATTATTCATTGAAGAGTCCCTCATAGCTTATGCAGGCTCCCGAAGTGATCGTTGATCAATCATCGGCCGGACCATAAACTTACAGGCAGTATCTGATATGTTTTTGGTCCAAGGTGCGGGAGCCGGGCGTGATCGTTGATCTATCGAATGGAGTAACAATTTTATGAATCCGATCATGAACATGGCCGGGACCATAATTATTCATTGAAGAGTCCCTCATAGCTTATGCAGGCTCCCGAAGTGATCGTTGATCGATCATCGGCCGGACCAGAAACTTACATGCTGGAAATATTTTGTTTCTGGTCCAAGGTGCGGGAGCCGGGCGTGAACCCTTTCGCAACAATGATGAGAGGTATCTGTTCGATCGTATGCAGATTGAATCCGGGACCGTGATCGGTCATTTTGTCAGTATGACCTCACCCGCAGGGTCCTTCCCCATCAGATAATACAGAAGGAACCTGACACCTGTAGTATAATCCTCGGTCTCCCTTATCAGTATTTGATCGCCTGATGAAAGTTTGCCCAGGTCCGTTATGTCCCTGTACCTGATGTCATCCTCGTAGGTGTTGAGGGTGAGGACCCTCAGCTCATCCTCGGAGAGAACCTCCTCGTTTTCTCCGAGGACCTCGAACGAGTAGTTCATCAGGTTCTCGGTCCTGGTAACATCATCCACTGTTATCATGAAATGGGGATCGACACCGATGATCCCCGAGGGCGATTCCACATACCGGCAGGACATATCGATCTCAGGCGGGGTCATGTTATCCTGCATCATGACCGTCACCTTTACCCTGTCCTTGTCCCATCTGCTCCCGTCGGTCACGTTCAATACAACGGTGTAGGTTGTGGTTTCCGAGGGGATGGGAAATACATGGTTGACAGTGATTCCCCTTGCATCCACATCGTTGTCGTCCTTCCCGTCCATGTCGCTGTCAACCGAGTCGTCAAGGTCCCATCTGAAATCCAGCTCATCCCCATCGGGATCATAGGACCCGTTACCCGAAAGCTGAACGGATTCACCGGGGGCCGCTGTAAGATCGTAACCAGCATCCGCTACCGGAGTCCTGTTTCTGTCATCTTCCTCTCCCGCCCCCCTGCCTCCGTCCTCGGTACAACAGGAAATGGAAACGGATAAGCTAAGAATGAGTACGATCGGGAGTTGGCGGTAGATCCCACTTTTCACCATGATCTTTACAAGAAGCCCGCTGATAGATTAAATTTTCCGACCCCTGAAGGAATCCACAGGGGCCTTACTAAATCTTTGTGAGATGATCCCGCAAGATGAAGGAAAGTGCCATTTTTTGAGAATCTTACTTTCATTATTGTGAGAACGGATCCTCTTTTCCAATCATCTTCTTCTCATTATCTTCATCCAGCCATTGGATTCGAATACCGCCAATCCCCTGTTGTTCAGCGTCCTTTCGAACTCATCCCAGTCGATCACCTCGAGCCTGGAATTCGGTCTCGCGCTTGATGTGAACTGGACACCTGATGTTCCGATCACCTTTCCGGGTTTAAGATTTCTCTCATTAGCAAGCTCCTTTGCCTTCTGGATATTGATCATGGTCATTGCCATATAACTCATCCTCCACTAAGGGTCGTTACCTCTATTACCCCCAAATGGTAATTGATAGCTGGATATTTAAAGGTTTTGCGACTGGACAATCATTTCTACCGAACCAGGGGGTTATTACTGTAAAAACATCAATTGTTTTGCCACTCCTCAATGAAATACTACATGGGGGCCCCACTAATACGGATATATGTGATGGTTTTTTTCATAATCCGTTAATAATCTGTCATCGGCCGTTATTTGTAGTGTTATAATGTTCCGATAGGACATCTGGCCAGGCAGCGAAGGTCCTTTTCGAAACCCCCTGTTCCCAACAGGGGAAAGGTAATTGTAATCGTCCCCTGTTTCCCTTCTGAAGTGGCTCAGATGAAAGCGCTCATACTTGCAGCAGGCGAAGGTCTGAGGATGGGGCCTCTTACCGAGAACCAGCCGAAACCCATGCTCCCCGTGGGGGGTCGCCCGTTTTTGGAACACACTTTGGATGCCCTGAGGGATTCCGGCGTCAAGGACATCCTCATACTCACCGGTTACAGGGGATCCCTGATCAAGGAACACTTTGGGAACGGTGAGGCCTTCGGTGTGAACATAAGCTATCTGGTCCAGCCCGAGAGACTCGGTACGGCTCACGCCGTAGGTATGGCAAGGGGTAGTACTGACGGGCCGTTCCTGTGCCTGAACGGGGATGTGATCGTCACCAGGGAGCATGTGGAGGGGATCCTCTCCGAATACGGATCGACCGGGAGGGCGATAATGTCGCTGGTGGAGGTGGGAGATGCGGGCAGGTTCGGCCTTGTTGGGGTCGACGACGGAAAGGTCGTGGACATCACCGAAAAATCGGGAAAGGAGGAAACGGGTCTGATAAACGGGGGGATCTACCTGTTCGATACGACCATATTCGATGCAATTGAAAGGACCCCTCTCTCGTCCAGGAAGGAATACGAGATAACCCAGTCCATAAAGATCCTGATGGAGGAGGAGGATGTGGGCTATGTGGTTCCCGGGGGAAAATGGGTTGATATCGGTTCCCCCTGGGACCTTCTCGGTGCACATGAGATACACATGGAGGGCCTGGAAGGTGATATCGAGGGGGATCTGGAAGAGAATGTCCATATCAGGGGAAACCTTGTCCTCAAGAAGGGTGCGGTCATAAGGTCGGGCACGTACATAGAGGGTAACGTGATCGCCGATGCGGGAGCGGTGATAGGGCCCAACAGCTACATAAGGGGCAGCACTTACATCGGAAAGGGGTCCAGGGTGGGGGCTGCCTCGGAGGTTAAGAACTCGATCATATTCGACAGGACCAACATACCGCACCACAATTACGTCGGGGATTCGATAATCGGGTGCGACTGCAATCTGGGTTCGGGAACCAAGGTGGCCAACCTGAGGATAGATGACGGACCGGTAAAGGTGGTAATAAGGGGA
>Ga0272443_10002311_pt1 | contig 24655 bp, 27 predicted proteins | sample SSMAcet12_FD_193581 | JGI IMG/M metagenome (GOLD analysis project Ga0272443, IMG submission 193581) | Marine sediment archaeal communities from Little Sippewissett salt marsh, Falmouth, MA, United States - SSM-Acet-12 | ecosystem: Environmental > Aquatic > Marine > Wetlands > Sediment ...
AAACGGAAAGGAATCTCTATAATACAACGTTCTTCAATCCCATGAGAACCACATCCCTCAGTGGATCCATTTTATGAAAGGATGGGGTTCCAAACCGGTGAAAGTATGGACCCCGGCTGGTCCACTGATATAGTTGTTGTTAACGACAAACGAAAGGTCATCAATTGTGGCAAATGGGAATCTGCCAGTTCCATTTAACGTGAATTGATTAACCCCCTCATTTTCTGGCAGCAGTTCCACCTTACTTTTTCAGTTGCCGTTGACAGTTGGCGAAATTGGGGAAAAGTAAGTTGGCGGTGACAATAAGCCCTACTGATAGATGGGCCTCAGGTAACCCACAACATGGTGACTTGAACCTAAAAAGGGATGGGCCAACCCGGAGAACCTGTACAAATTGAGCCCACGAATCGTTTAGGGATGTTGGGCTCAACTTCCGTCGAATCCGATATCAGGAAATTATCTGGTGATTCGACTCAGTTCGAATCCGGATAGATTAGATAATGATCCTTTCCTGGTCCACTTACAATCTGATAAAATTATTATCAGTGGGCCAGGCCGGGTCCGATCCCAATTAAATTACCCTATTGACTTGAGGTATCTTCCTTAGTAGATCAACTGCGAACCAGCTTAGGATTAGCGCAAAGACGAAGACGATCAGACCTTTGAAAAAACCAGCTAAAGGGATGTCAAGCAAGAGGTATTGCATCCAAATTACGAAAAAGTAATGGACGATAAAAATACCGTATGAGTTTTGTCTGAAGCTCCTTTTGAATCTATTCTGTTTGTTCTTCTTCCAGAGGAAGAATCCAGTTACAGTGAGAACAAGGGACCCACAAGCGATCACGAAACCAAGTTGAACGATCATGAAGATGAGAAAGAAAGGCACAGCAACAAACAAACCAACCCACCAGTATTTTGCCAGGTTTCCATTATTTCTAAGGAAGGTCTTGTCGACGCCGTATCCTCCGATGATCGCTCCTGCAATAAAGAATAGAAAATAAAGAAAGATCCTGTTGGTCTGGAAACCGAAGGGTCCAGTGTAGATCCACCATGGAATCTTGAATATGATCACGATAACACTGATCGGAAAGTAGACCATGACTGATATGGGGATAAGAACGAGGAAGAAGAGAGATGAGTGTTTGAAGATTATCGGCACCTTTTGTTTGAATAACTTATCCAAGCTCGGGAAAACCGCATAGAGAGTGATAAAGATCAAATTGAATACGAGTAATACCCATATGAACCACAATGGACCTGCGGTACCAAAACCGTTACTGGCAAGGTCAAGCCAGTACGAGATGAAATTATGCTCGTTTCCTTTGATAGCGTCGATCTCAAGTTGTGCGGGATAATATGCAAGAGGCATCAGAATGGGTACCCCGATCAGAAAAGGTAGCCCCAGTTTGATGAATCTCTCCTTCAGGAATTTCTTCGCACCTTTTCGTTGTAGGCTTTCCCAGAGAAATATTCCTGATACGAAGAACAGCAGGAACATGAAGAAACTGTCATTCAGTGATATTATCAGATTAAACCATGGGAAAGTATCACTATCAACGATTGGGCTTACGTTCTTTACGGGATTTTCATCGTTGAACTCGACGAACGTCGAATATGCCAGGATTGAATGATGGAGAACTACCAGGATGATTGCGAAGGATCTAAGATCATCGAAGGCTCTATTTCTGTTTTTCATTATTCATCTCCCTGATTTTAGAATTGCACTTGTTGAAAGGTACCGTTTCAGGAGTGCCTCGATTAATTCCTTTCTATAGGGTGTAATTTCAATTTAATCCCGGAAATCCTCACCAAATTACATTGAAACCAATCAAAGCACCCAGAATGATGAGAATGGCTCCAATTCCCGTATAGAATTTATGAACATGTTCTCCCCACAGAATTTTTGAGCGTGCAACCAGTAATCTGTAAATTATGAAATTCGTTTTTAGGAGGCTGCAGATCAACATGAAAAGCCCTATCACAATGAATAGTAATCCCCATAACGGATGCATTTTCTAATCACCTCTCTCGGGAGGCATTTTGTCGGCTATAATTTCCAGACTTTCTTTGCTTTTTTTGCAATATATATCCATTCCTATCTCTCCTTGAGTTTTTCAATTCCTTCATTTCCTCTTTTATCTGACCTTCTTCCGGGCTGGGATGCAAGTTCCAGGGGCGGGTTTTTCAGAGGAGGAAATGCCTTGTAGGGTTTCCGCAAACCCATCATGTCGCGTATCGCGACAATGATCAAAATTAAAATAATAAGACCAATAAAAAAACAAGAAGAACAAACCATCAGGAAGCATATTCCATTCACTTCATCATCCTTTTCATATGGTTCGATATCTATTTCCACAAAGATCGTACGGTTCGAATAAGCGTCTTGGCTATTGCTGTTATTTCTATTATCCACGACAATAAAATGGTCCGGATCATCGTGATGCATCTCAAATTCAATTGGTTCGTGGTATACGATATTTTCAAGGGAAAGTTCTGCCTTGAAAGATCTGTTCTCCTTGTATTTCTCAAATTCCTGAGCTTCGAGAACATACAGATCGAATGTGTTGTTGTCTCTTTCCTTTACCCAGAATAGATAATCCCAAACTCCAACAGCTTCGGATGGTTGTTCCATCTCCATGAACCAATATTCATCGTTTTCTATACGGACATCACTGTACACGTCCGCCTGGCTCCCGGGCATCGCTACCAGAAACGACAATATCAGCAGTGAGGATAAGAAGAAAAATGCTGGAGATGGACCGGTCCGTTTCATTTCTCAACCACACTTTCAATTTTGACTGCTGTTCCGTAGGCAATGACCTCCGTGGCTCCCCAGAGGGTCTCCGAGGTTACGATCCTAAATCCCAGTACGCCGTTACACCCCTTCTTCTTGGCGTTCAGGCACATTCGGCCCAAAGCCATGTTTCGACACTCATCGACGAGTCCGGTAAATTGCTGTGCCTCTCCACCGATCAATGACCTGAGCTCCGCCCTTGAAGCTGAGAAGATATTCCGAGCCTTCACACAGCTCCCCATCACGGCTCCATGGATCGAATATTCACCTATGTTCAGGTTCCTTGTCTGGTTGGACAACCAGATGCCGTGAGACTCGGGATCAGGTTTTCGCCAATGACGTCGATCATAGACCATTATCGATATGAAAGAGGTTATCCACAGAAGAATGATCACTATCGAGATGATCGGAAATATGAAAGCTGAAACCAGGGCTATGATCATACTGTAAAATAAGAGGATGATCAGGATGCGCAATGCGTTCCGTTCCTTTTGAAAATTGAACATGGAAGTCGGCCTCACTTCACCTGAACAGCGGTTCCAAATGCAATGATCTCGGCGGCTCCTCTCATTGTCTGTGAGGTCATGTAACGCATTGTGATGACAGCATCGGCACCCAGGGCTTCAGCCTGTTTGATCATACGGTCGGTGGCAGTCCGGCGTGACTCCTCCAACATTTCGGTATAGCCCTTTGCCTCCCCACCGACGATGGAACGCAAGCCTGCTCCAATATCCTTTCCAACATGCTTGGTCTGGACGCAGCTGCCAAAGACCACACCCAGTACCTTTGCGACCTTTCCTTCTGGCAATTCTTCTGTTGTAGTTACTAGCATTGCTCTCACTCCGATTTCTTTCATACGATTTTTCCGCACTTCTTGCACTTGTAGCTCACACCGTCAATGAACTCGAGTTGAGAACTGCCACATTTCGGGCAGTTGCCCAATCCAACATCCTGAGCACCGTGATGTATCTCCTCCATGCGTCGAAGGCGCCAAAGTTCCTTCTCAAGGAGACCTGAAAGGTTTATCCACCTGTTCTCTTTCCACCACTTCCAGATATCATCGCTCAGGGTAATGTTCACTTTTGGCATAGGATATCGACCTCGTTCGACTCCATGTGAACTAAGGAGTATTAAGGAGTATTAAGGAGGGCATATACTTATATTTTATCGTATTGCCTTGACTTTACGAATTAATGAAAATATTGACCTTGCCATTATGGCTCGTCAAGAATAGTTGGTGGGCCAGGCCGGATTCGTGCAGCAGCAATTCCTTCGGAATTGTGCGCAGTTACAAGTTTCCCCTCTGCGAGTGAAAACTTCTAACAACTACGTTCGAATCCGGCCTGACCGATCCCATTACCATTTCATTTCATTCAATGGTAAATGAATAATGGGCCAGGCCGGAATCTCACTGATATTTGAGCGTTAGTCTGATAGAGAGATTATTTCTTAAGCGCTCAACCTCAGCCGAATCAAATGGGATAATAATGACCGGGTGATTCGGCTTGGTTCGAATCAGGATATAATGCTAAGATTATTATCCCTGGCCCATTCTCTTCAAATTCAATAGAAAGTAAACGAGAATGGGCCAGGCCGGATTCGAACCGACGACCACCCGGTTATGAGCCGGGTGCTCCACCAGGCTAAGCTACTGGCCCAGGTTCTTATTGGATAAGGGGTACCTTCGGGGATTTACTGAATATACGGGTCTTATTTTAATTATACGGTCCCCGCCACATCACCCGCTTTCCTTGACTTCGTAGTAGGTTATCGACACCTCGATGTCGTAATCGTTTCCCCCATCTGTCATTATGATTAATCCCGGGCCCACCCTCGGTTCGTAATCACCCGCCTCCTCCAGGGTCACCACTATTGATATCTCCTCCACCATGACCCTTTCGAGGTCCCCCTCGACGAATACAACCTTCACTCTTCCCTCCGAATCCCTGGGGTTCTCACCCGATTCTGTCCTTTCGATCATCCCTCCCTCCCTGTCCCTGACCACTGTAAATAGAGTGAAGGAGTCCGGTTGGTTCTGGTACCACGGGGTGTCGGGTTCGTCCTCCCAAGTCAGGGTGATGGCGATCTCCTGAACGTAGTTGTCCATCTCTATCAGGTGCTCCTCCGAGGACCCCTCCTGGAGGGCCCCCCCCATATCCTTGGAGGATCCGGTCACGATAAGATCATCCCAGGAGGGTGCGTAACCACTACCACCACCGCTTCCTTCGGAGAACAGATCGGAGAAGCTGTAATAGCTGTACAATCCTGATCCTGCACCTACCATCATACCTATCAAGGCGAATATTCCCACCAGCAGGAACGGTCTGCCAAATAACCTCTCGGTACCAAGGAGGCTCGGGATTTTCTTTTCTATAAAACCGACCTTGGAAGCCCCATCATCGATCTCGCCGGATAATATTCGATGGGTACGATGGTATGCAATGAACAGCAATATCAGGGTTCCCAGGTACAATATGGTATCCAGCATCGAGGGCAAAAAGTAAAATAGCGCCATCGGACCGCCGAGGTCAAATGAGAATAGGGAGATGGTGTGAAGGAAGACGAAGGAGACAACGCTTATTAGAACTCCGATGAAGAAAAGGACAACGGAGATTATTACCAGGTCCTTCTCTTTCCTTTCAGCTATCCCGATCAACGGAAGAACGAATATCAATATCAGTATCATGGACGAGATGTAACCGATAGTGGTCATTAAGAGATCGAAAAGGGCGTTCCTGATGACGATCGATTCAATGTCGCTTGAGGTTTCCAATAGCCCGGTGAAGAAACCCCAGACAAAGATGGATATCCATATGATCATGTAGATCCAGAAGAGGAGAAAAGCTCGATCCGCGTTCCTTTTTTGGTCGCCCCTGACACCCTCCCCATCCCTCTTCAAATTGAATACCCCGATACCCAGCAGAACCAGTGAGCAGATCTCGGCAATGGCAGCCCCGATGTAGAGCATGGTCATGATCGCAATTATGGAATTGCCCTCCTCTGCCATATCCACGGTGAACGGTCTGTTGAGGTAGTTCATCCATAAAAGCTGGGAAAAGAGAGATAGTACAGGACCGAGAAATGAAACCATCACCGCATATTTAAGGAACCTAAGCCCCGTGGTCCTCCGAGTCAGGCTCATCCCGATGTACCCCAGGTATCGAACAAGGTCATCTAAATATTTAAAAAGGGGCCCTGGTAATGATCTCATCAAGAATGTACACGATGTAATCCTCCATCTTCTCTTCAATGACCCTGGACAATCCCTCTCTCAATACAACGGAGGCCGGCTGGACCGCAAATATCAGTATCTCCTCAGGTGCCTCACCGAGTCCCTCGGAGAGTTCCAGCACCTTCATCACGTCCAGCTCATGAAGGGAATACCCCCTGATCGGTTTTACCGATCCCACCTCCCCGGGCCTGAAAAGAATATGGTCCCCCGGAGCCCCCCCAAAGTCACAGGCATCGATGATCAGTACATGATCAAGGTCCTTGAGGATATGAAGCAGGTTCATACCCCCGGTGGCCAGCTCGAAGAACTCGACACCGGTCCTGTCCATCGTCCTACTTCTCAGCTCCCTCAGGAGCAGGACACCCAGCGCGTCATCTCCCATAAGTACGTTGCCGATGCCGATGACGCCTTTTTTGACCAATTGATCACCGCTTCATTGCTCAGCGCCTGTCCAGGGGAGAAAGGACATAATTGCTGATGATCTTGTTTCATCTCACTTGAAGCGCACGTTCAGGTAGTGGGTGGAGCAGGATATGCAGGGATCGTATGCCCGAACAAGCATCTCGAGCGCAAGCTCGATCTCCTTTTCGCTCCTATCGAGCAGTGTGGGCCCAAGGGCTTCCATGTCGTGCTGGATGTTTGCGTGGTTCTGGTTGGTCGGTATTATGCAGTTCGCCTTGACGCAGTTGCCCGTTTTATCGATGGTGTAATCGTGGAACAGTATTCCCCTCGGGACCTCCACTGCCCCTATCCCGCGACCGGCCTTCACCACAACCTCGGCGTTGTCCTCCTTCAGACCCCTGTCTAAAAGCTCGTCGATGATGAAAAGCGAATCCTGCACGGAATCCGCATATTCCACCAGCTGGGCGATGTTGTTCATGAACGGATTGTAGCTTATGGGCTTCAATCCGAAGAGTGACGCCACCTCCTTTCCGAGCGGTGAGAGCTTCTCGTAGTTCAGATTGAACCTTGCCAGAGCCCCGACCATGTAGGAATCCCTGTTGTGCTTTGCATATTTAGCCGTGGATTGGGGCACCACGTATTCGTTCGTGATATCAAGGTAATCCTTGACCGGGTGTATCCCCGTATCGGTGGATCCGATCTCCCCGTCGTAAAGAGCATAGTGATCGTCGGATACCAGCCCTATGTACTCGGTCTCCCTGGAGAAGTCGGGAAGGGCGCCTGCTGCTGATCTTACCACGTTTGCAACATCCATTATGGTCTGGATCGACCCCTCGAGCCGACCTTTGAGCTCGAGCAGCTCCTTTTTGGTGGGTATCATCGAAAATCCTCCCACCTTCAACCTGATCGGATGGGTGGTCCTGCCGCAGGTGAGGTCCGACATGTAGTTGGCAAGCCTGTGGAGGGCCACGATCTTCACGACCTCCTCCTTGTTGGTGTGCACCAGGGGGAAGACCGAGCCCACACCGAAGAGGTCAGGAGCAACAAGGTAACCCAAGTGGAGTATGTGGCTCTGCATGTTCTCGGCATGTAGTGCCAATCTCCTGAGCAGTACGGTCTGCTCGCCTGTCTCAACCCCCAATGCGGCCTCCGTTGCCTTGAGCGAGGCCATGGAATGACCGATGGAGCATATACCGCAGATCCTGGAGGTGATGGGCTGCAGGTAGTCGTAGGACCTCCCGCGGACGAAAGCCTCGAAGAACCTCGGTGCCTCCGTAATGCTCCACTGGACGTTCTCCACCCTGCCATCCCTTGCGTTGAAGGTTATGTCACCGTGGCCCTCCACCCGTGTCAGGTGCTCCACGTGGATATCTATGCTGGCCATATCAGTATCCCTCCTTTCTGTAGTTGTACATCGTCATCCTCTTCATCATCTCATCAAGTGTCACGCCGTATTTCCTCATGACGTCCTTCTGGGCATCCATCCTCGGATCGTCCAGGTATCCCCTGCATCCGTCGCAGCCCTCCCCATGTGTCGGGCATATCGCGTTGCATCCGGCCCTGGTAACCGGACCGAGGCAGAACTGTCCCAGCTCGAACACACACTGGTTCTCGTTCTTCTTGCACTCCACGCAGACCGGATATGAGGGTAATCTGGGCGTCCTCCCCATCGCAAGCTGTGAGACGAACCTTGTGAACTCATCCCTGTTAATGGGGCAACCGGGTATGTAGAGGTCGACCTTCACCACCTCGTCCAGGGCTTTTGCCTCGTGAACATCGAAAAGGGGATTTCCCTCAATATCGGAGTCCCCGTATACCTCCTCTTTTACATTCTCAACCGTCCATTTGTTCCTCAGCTTGTTCAGACCGCCGGTGCAGGCACAGGCACCCAGAGCTATCAGGACCTTGGCGTTCTTGCGTATCCCCTTCAGCCGCTCCTCGTCCATTGGTCTCTGTATGGATCCCTCCACTATGGCGATGTCGTAATCGTCGGAGTGCTCCTTCATGACCTCCCGGAAAGAGACGACATCCACCACCTCGATCAGGTCCAGTATCTTCTCCTCAAGGTTGGCCACCTGGAGCTGGCACCCCTCACAGCTGGCAAAATCGAAGAAAGCCACTTTCGGTTTCATCTAGAACGCCTCCGGCAGGTCCTTTACATCGGAATATCTGAAAACCGGCCCCTCGAGACAGACGTAAACCCCGTTGATCTGGCAGTGTCCGCATTTGCCCACACCGCATTTCATCCTTCTCTCGAGAGACACGATGATGTTCTCGTCGGGTACCCCCCTCTTTTTGAGATCATTGATGACGAACCTGTACATCACCGGGGGACCCACTATAACGGCTATAACGTCCCTGGGGTCCAGATCGACCTTGGGTATCAGGGTCGTGATGACCCCGGTGTTCCCCTCCCAGCACTGCCCCTCCGGGCAGGTATCAACGGTCTGGAGGAATTCCACATCTTTTCTTTCCTTCCAGTCCGAGAGGTCATCATCGAACAGGATAGCCTCCGGGTCCTTGCATCCGTAGAGTATCGTGACATCCCTGAAATCGGACCTGTTCTCCAGTGTTGTGAGGATCAGCGACCTCAGGGGGGCGAGGCCGCAGCCTCCGCCTATGAAGAGCATGTTCGATCCACTTAGCTCCTCCATATCGAACCCGTTCCCGAAGGGGCCCCTTATGCCGATCTTATCCCCGACGCAGAGCTCCTCCATCTTTGACGTGACATCGCCCACGTTCCTTACCAGCAGTTCGAACCTCCTGCCCCCGGGAGAGGAGGATATCGATATGGGTGCCTCGCCCACCCCGAAGATGGATACCTCCACGAACTGGCCGGGTTTGTGGTCCAGCTCCTCGCCGCTGTCCAGCTCGATCTGGTAGAGCACCTCTATGTCGGTCATCCTCTTCTTTGCCACGATGGTGGCGCTTTTTGGCACCAGGAGGTCCTCCTTTATCCCCTTGATCTCCACCTTTGGTACGGGTAGCTCCTTTCTCCTCTCCATCGAAAAAGAATGGATGGAATTGATTATCTCGGAGGGGTCCGCGATATCTGGCAGGCACTGGGCTGCGCATCGGCCGCATCCCACGCACGCTACGAAACCGAACCTCTTGGGCAGGTAGACCCCTTTCCTGTAGTACCTGTGTCGATACCTCTCCAGCGGGGATTCCCTGAATATCTCTCCACCGGCAACGAGAGTGAACTCCTTTAGCAAACAGCCGTCCCAGGTCCGTTTTCTGCTGCCGCTTTTCATGTCCAGCTCCACCTCGTCGTCGACGTCGTAGCACACGCATGTGGGGCAGACGAGGGTACATGTCCCGCATGTCAGACATTTCCTCGCCTGCTCCCCCCATACGGGATGGTCGTAATTGTCCTCCAATAATGAGGGCCATTCCTTCTGGTCAACGAGGACCTCCCTCGAGTATTTGGAAGGGAGCCCCTCCCTCAACCTCCTCACTGCCTCCACATCCTCTGCAGTAGCCTCTTCTGCATCAGCATGGTCCTTCAGGAGGCCCCTTCCTTCATCCGTACCCTCCGTTATGACCACCCGGTCCCCGAGGTCGGTCACGAGCAGGTCGAATCCCTCATCGACCAGATGAGTACCCATGCTGGCGCAGAAAGCCCTCTCTGGTACGTTCAGAATATCCGATGCGATTATCAGGGTATTTTCCCTCCTGGTCCTGTAATGTTCGTCGATGTGTTCTCCGAGGTAGATCTGGTCCATCATGTTGATGGCCCTCAGGTCGTAGGGATGCACCCCGATCAGTATCTTCCTGTTGTCATCCTTCACCGCTCTGACCTCGAAGGATCTGGATATGTCAAAACTCAACAGCTCCTCGTGCTGCGGGAGCAGCTCCTTTTTGGGGGGAAGTATGGTCACATCGTAGTCGAGACGAAGCTCGGAGGCATCCTCGAGAGGTCCGAAATGGAACCTGTTACCCTTGGCTTTGACCCCGACCACTTCTCTCTCATCACCAGCGATGAGCTCGTTCACGAATTCCTGCCATTTATCCCTGGTCAATGTCTTCATCTTCAGCAACCCCTTTATCCCGTCCATGCAGATCGATCAGATGCTACGGCCTGCGGCAACGGGTTCCTGTCTGAAATGTCCGGGAGGGGGTGCGGCAGGGACCCGGTGCCTTTCAAGGTGAGTTTTGGATCTGTATATCTACTTTACGATAACGGTACAGATAACCCTTATCTACCAGGAACGGTTGGTTGGTATTTTACGATCCTTTTACTGATATGCCGAGGATGATGCCGCTTCCAAACCCGATGGACCTTTCATCTCATGGACAGCTGCCCGCAGGTTCCCGAAAAGTAGATCATGACACCGTTTGCAACTAACAGTGTTAGAGCACCTATTATCATACTTTCGGCCCACCCGTGGGAAAGGGGATTAAATCCCACCTTCCGCTCTTCAGGACATGATGGGTTGGAGGAGACCCGAGCTGACCACCGAGCAGAGGTTCCTAAAGGGTGTTTTCGGAAGATACTATTCCAGGAACGAGGTGGAGCCCCCTTACAGGTTCGCAAGGAGGGAATGGGGTTTCTTCCCGTTCGGCGGAAAGATGATGTTCCGCCACATGGCGTTCCTCAAGAGAGAGGAGATATCCGCCCATTTCAGGGAATCGGTACCGATGCACGCCTACTACTCCACCGCTTACTACGGGGAACCGGCTCTTCAGCCCATGGGTGAGAAGACCAAGACCTGGATGGGCGCAGATCTGATCTTCGACCTTGATGCCGACCACCTTCCCGATGCGGAGAGCATGACCTACGAACAGCAGCTTGGAAAGGTCAAGGTCGAGGTGATAAGGTTGATGGAGGAATTCCTCTTCGATGACCTGGGCCTCCCGAGTGAGGGAAGTCACCTGTATTTTTCGGGAGGCAGGGGTTATCACGTGCACGTTAGGTCCAACGAGGTCCTGAACCTCAACAGCCAGGACAGGAGGGCTATAGTGGATTACATCACGGGGAGGGGAATAGATTTCAATGTCCTCTTCCCCAAGAGGGCGGTCCATGTGAACAGGCGATTCGGTTCCGTTAAGGAGAAGAGGGACCTGAGGTCCAGGGAGTGGGGCGGCTGGGTAAAGAGGATCTACGACTCCAAGGACAGGCTCATAAGCGACCTGGAGGGGATGGACGAGAAACGCGGAACGGCCTACCTGGTCTCCCTGGGGAGGGCCGGTAAGATACCGCTAGGGGAGCAGAAGGCGGCAACGATATTCAGGCACCTGTTCAAGTCCGGTGGCGGGAAGGTCTCCAGGCGGATGGTGAAAGAGGACAAGTTCCAGCTCTTCCAGAGGAAGGAGCTCGACGAGACCTTCCTCTCCCTTGCGGTCGCCTACTCTGCGGTACATCTGAGCGGTGAGACCGATGAGCCGGTGACCACCGACATCAAGAGACTGATAAGGGTGCCCACATCCCTTCACGGGAAGACCGGCTTCAGGGTCACAGGTGTGGATATCGACTCCATACGTGATTTCGACCCTCTGGTCGAGGCCGTCGCACTGCCGGATGACCCTGTCAAGGTAAAGATGAGAGAGGACCACAGGATATCGATGAAAGAACAGGGCTACAGCCTGTCAGAAGGAACCGAGGAGGTGCCCCTCCACCTTGCATATTTCCTGGTCGCCAGGGGTCTGGCGACTCCACCCCCATGAGAAATTGATAAAAACCAAGGGATCTGACATTATCCGGTACCGACCACCTCATATCCTGAACATGGGCCCGTGGGTGTCCCCGGGGGGTTTTTCTCCCTCATCCTTGTTCTTTACCAGGAGGACCAGGAGGATGACCGCAAAGACAAGGACCCCACCTATCACAAGCATGCCGACAACAAGCGATCCCGAGCTGATACCGTCCTCATCGCCGGTATTGTTCCCGTTACCTGGTTTGCCGTTATCAGGCGTGGGATCGGTGACGCTGGACCTGAGTATGGTCATGTCTATCCTTATCCCTGTGGAGAATACGGGCTCACCTGAGGAGGGGTCCTCCTCGAAGGTCCTGAGATCTATCTCGAGCATCTCCCTTGAAGTCCTCTCTATCTCGTCGGGTGCAACAAGAAGCATCGTGGTCCTCCTCTCCTCCCCGGGTACCAGCTCCGTGAACTGTGTCTCCCCTATGCTTGTCTCCCACCCGTCAAGGTCGAGTTCCTCAAGAAGCGGGACATCGACGTACGCGTTCGTTTCGATGTTCCCGGCGTTCTTTATCGAAAGCGTGTAGTTGAGTCTCTCTCCGGCCGAGATCTCCACATCAGAGGTGCCTGTCGACAGATTGATCAGTGTATATTCTACGGGGATGATCTCCGCGGAATCTGCTGTCTCCCCGGTATAGGCTCCGGTGTAACCCACCGTGACGACCAGTTTGCCGTACACACTGGATGGTATTCCCGTAGGAACGGGGATACCATCGGCATCAACGGGAACCTCCAGGGGGTCCAGCTTGATTATGAAATGGCCGTTGGGGTCGGTCCTCGTGAGGACCTTGACAGGTGTCCCCCCGCCAACGCCATCGAACTGCGGGGATGAGTACCAGTACCTACCCGTCTTGCTGCCGTTCCTGTACTCCGTTATGTTGGAACTCAGTGTCACGGTCACCTGTTCAAGCATATCGAGGTCGGCCGTTATGGACCCTCCTATCTCGAGGACCCCGTGTTCCGGGTCGGATGGATCGACTGATATCTCGAAGATATCCCCGTCCAGCTCCAGGACGGGATCTCCCCCTTCAGCTGACATGACAGGGAATAGAAAAAGCAGCATCGCGACCGCGGCCCAGCTCCATCTCATGAAGGCCTAATGGCCGGGAGACATATTAAGTTCACCGGGGGTCATCGATATCTATTTCAGCGAAAAGGGGAATCCGAACCCGTCATGAAAACCGGCGAGGAAAAGGACAGGCCCACCATGACGATCCAGGAGATGGGGGACGTTTACTATTCGGAGAAGGGGTCGAACAGGTTGACCAAGCTTCCCGACAGGTTCTACGAACGGGCCACCTCCTACATCAAGCAGCTGCAGGGCAGGCTCTCCAACACCAGGTCCGAGGAGCCGGGGAAGTTCGGGGAGGATGCATACCAGTCCTCCGAGGAGATACACCGGGCAAGGGAGATCCTTGAGAGGATCTACAACACCAGGGAGAGGAAGATAGTACTGGCCGCCCTGAACTCGGCAAGGGGGATAAAACAGGACCTCAAGGAGATGGAGGCGGAGGAGGACGACCTCTATTACGAGACAAAGCTGGTCTTCAGCGAGAACCGGGACAGGATACTCAGGTACGACAGGCTCACTCCGAGACCGCAGAGGATAAAGCCGGAGACCGGGATCAACACGACAACCGACGACTTCATGGATGCTCCTCCCGAAAATGTTGTCGACAGGGATGTCCCGGAGGAGCAGAAGGGTAAGGTCCCTCCGAGGGAGAATGCCAAAGAGGAGCCGGTCCGGGAGAAAAAGAGGGTCCCTGATCAGAGTATCGCGGTAAGGGCCATAAAGGACGTGGGTGAGTTTGCCGACCTGGATGGCTCCACTATAGATTTGAGAAAAGAGGACGTTATCATACTCGACCGCGGTATGGCCAAGGTGCTCTTCGAGGGTGGAATGGTGGAGTACGTGGAGGGGTGATGTCCGGTGGCCCCCCGACTCCCGGTGATCTTACATCTCGGTCAGGACGATCCCCGTAAATGCACATCAAGGAAACTTGCAAGGCTTGGCAGGGCCATACTGGTCACCAGGGTGAAGGAGGTTCCATCCGGTGCGATCCTGCTTGATCCGTTCTCGGAGAGGGCCCTATCCCCCGAGGACCAGAAATACCATCGGAGAAGGGGTATCGTGGCCGTCGACTGTTCCTGGGAAAGGGCGGAGGATGTGTTCACAAAACTCAGGAAAACAAAGAGGATGGTGGAGAGGGCCCTGCCTTTCCTCATCGCCGCGAACCCCGTCAGGTTCGGGAGGCCCGGGGAGCTATCAACATTGGAGGCCCTTGCAGCCTCTCTGTATATACTCGGGGATCAGGAGGGGGCCCGGGCCCTTCTCTCGAGCTACACATGGGGTGAGAGGTTCCTGGAGGTGAACCGGGAACCCCTGGAGCTCTACTCCCGCTGCCGTGATAGCGCAGAGGTGGTCAGGGCACAATCGGAGTTCATACGTGATCGTTGAGGAGGAATTCGGGACATTCATGCCGGAAAGGTTTCGAGCTTGGGGTTGTCCGACCGGTAATACCCTTGGGTGGATCATAAGCCCCCGGGTCCGGTCCAGCATCATTGGTGGTTGTGGTGGTGGTCCGATCCCCCCCTGGAAATTGGTCATTCCTCCTTCACATGAGGCCCGGATCCTTCCCTTCTTGAACCCCTCTTTTTGCCCCTTACGTAGGTTCCGCAGGATGGACAGAAATCAAGGCTTTTATCCAGCCGGGATTCGCAAACGGGACAGACACCACCTTCCTCCACCATACCTTTCCTCCTCGCCCAGTAGTTGTAGATCAGCAATATGACAAGGAAAACGGACAGGAAGAAGACTATCTGGAACATCATCAATGTGAAATCGTCTATGACGAACCCCTTGTCATTGTCCTCCTTCCCCCCGTACACGTGGTCTATCAGTCTCTCTTTTTCCCCGCCAGGGTCCATGATAACGTAACCCACCACATCACCTAGCTCCTCACCCGCTCCCATCCCAAGGTCCCTCCTGTGCATGGTGAGGTTGATGCTGTAACCCGATATTTCCACCCGGGATATGTTGCCCTCTTTCTGGAATCGCCCCTCTTTCCAGGTGAGGTACGATCCGTTCAGGTTCGTGTAGGAGATCACGAAATCGAAGGGGGCGGTGGTGTTGACCCCCGCCGCAGTACGGCCGATGTTATAGGAGAACTCGGGGCGTACCCTTATATCACCGTCCATGGTCAGGATGAAGGAGATGTAACTATCGTTCTGGAGTACCTCGAATTTCAGGATGTCGGTGGCCCTCTTTTCCGCGGAATCCTTCTGGGAGGTCCCATCGATGGACAGCAGCGTGTCGAGGTTGTCTATCCCCAGCTTGGTGGAATCTCCGATGACATCGTCCTTTTTGTCCTCAAGGACCGTGGATCGGGTTCCTGCCCCTTCGGCCCATGGTATCATAAGCAGGATCAACGCAGCCAGTACAGTCAGGATACAGGACCGAAATGCAGTTCTGTTCTCCATGATCGTAATGAAGTTGATAGTTATGTTTTAACCTATCGGTCCCTATCAGGATGGCTGCGGGGTCCTTCCCTTTCAATTTTATATATGATAAGGGGTTTATCCGGTGTCCCCGAAGGGGAAGTATCCGACACGAGGTAACACAGATGGATGAAAAAGAACAGGGGTCCGCCGAAAGGAATGAGGGGGGGAGCCTGGATATCATGTCCACAGAGAGAAGGTGGCAGGACATGTGGGAGAAGGAGGCCATCTACCGTTTCGATCCGGATTCATCCAAGGAGCCGTTCACGATAGACAACCCCCCCAGGTACGCTTCGGGACCCCTGCATGCGGGCCATGCGGTCCACTACACCCATATCGATTTCGTTGCCAGGTACAAGAGGATGAGGGGATACAACGTCATGTTCCCTCTCTGCTTCGATGTGAACGGCATGCCCATCGAGGTCAGGGTCGAGAAGAAATACGGGATCAGGATGAGGGAGTACGACCGCCATGAGTTCATAAAACTGTGCGAGGAATTCGCCAGGGAGAACATCGCGGAGATGACCCGCCAGTTCAGGATATTCGGTGAGAGCATGGACCCCTCGGTCTACTATCAGACCGATGAGAAGTACTACAGGAGGCTCACGCAGATCTCCTTCATCAGGATGTTGAGGGAAAACAGGATATACAAGGCGAACCACCCGGTGAACTGGTGTCCGAGATGCGCCACGGCCCTGGCGGAGTCGGAGGTGGAGTACCGCGACAACATCACAAAGCTGAACACCATCCTTTTCTCCCTTAAGGACGATCCCGATAGGAAGGTCGAGATAGCCACGACCCGTCCCGAGCTCATCTGCACCTGCCAGCTGGTGGCAGTGCATCCCGAGGATGAGAGGTATTCGGACCTGGTCGGAAAGACGATGATAACCCCCGTCTTCGGAAGGGAGGTCCCTGTGGTGGAGGATGAGGTGGTGGACCGCAATTACGGTTCCGGTGTGGTGATGATCTGTACGATCGGGGACAAGGAGGACCTCAGGTGGGTGTTCAAGTACGACCTGGAGCTAGAGAAGGGTATCGACGAGCACGGAAGGATGACAGGGCTTGCCGGAAGGTACCGGGGGATGGACCTGAAGGAGGCCAGGGACGCCATCATCGAGGATATGAGGGATTCAGGGCAGCTGGTGAAGCAGGAGGACAACCCCCAGAACGTGGGCACATGCTGGAGGTGCCACACCACGATCGAATACCTGCAGGTCCCCCAGTGGTTCATAAGGATACTGGACCTGAAGGATGAGGTTCTCTCCGCAGCGGATGGGATATCCTGGTACCCCGAGTTCATGAAGGTGAGGCTGCAGGAATGGGTCAACTCGCTCACCTGGGACTGGGTGATATCCAGGCAGAGGTATTTTGCGACCCCCATCCCGGTCTGGGAATGCACGGGGTGCGGAAAGGCCGTACCTGCAGGGGAAGAGGAGTGCTATGTCGACCCGACTATCGATCCACCGCCGGTCGATGTATGTCCGGAATGCGGCGGGGAGCTTAAGGGTTCGGAGGAGGTCTTCGATACCTGGATGGACTCGTCGATCACTCCGCTGTACAATACCTTCTGGCTGAGGGACGATGAGAGGTTCTCCAGGCTGTATCCCATGTCGCTCAGACCCCAATCCCATGATATAATACGCACCTGGGCGTTCTACTCCATCGTGAGGGGTTTGAGACTGGCCGGGAACATACCCTGGCACAATATAATGATGGGAGGCTTCATACTCTCACCCGACGGCACCCCGATGCACGCATCGAAGGGAAACGCCGTGGATCCGCTGGAATACCACGAGATGTACGGGGCCGATGCTATCAGGTACTACGCTGCGACATGTACGCTGGGAAAGGACCATCCCTTCAGGGTCAAGGATGTTAAAAGGGGGGTCCAGATAATAAGGAAGCTCTACAACATGGAGAGGCTGATGTCCATGTCGTTCGAAGGCATGAAGGAGTCTGACCTCAAGGGGATACTCGAGGAGGTGCCCGGGAACGGGGACCTTTTGAGACCGGTCGACAGATGGATCCTCCACAGGTATTCCCGCATCGTGGAAGAGGCAACGGAGGCCTGTGATTCATACAATTTCGACAGGTCCGTGAGGGCGACGGTCGATCTTCTGTGGCTCGAGGTGGCGGACCACTACCTGGAGCTGGTCAAATACAGGATAGGACATGGGGATCGGGGGGCCATTTACACCCTCTATACCCTCGGTCTCGGCCTCGCCAAGCTGCTGGCACCCTTCATGCCCCACATAGCAGAAGAGATCTACCAGTCCCGATACAGGGGGTACGAGGGAGGAAGGTCGATCCATCTGGAAACATGGCCCGTGCCCGTACTCCGTGACGAGGACGGTGCCCTCATGGGGTCCGCCGCGGTGGAGATAGTGAGGGCGGTGAGACAATTAAAGAGCAATAACAAGATACCCCTCGGATCGGAGATGGGCCCCATACGTCTCATCACCAGGACGCCTGAGGATATCGAGGGGTCCCTCCTGGACATAAAGGAGACGACCAAAGCCAGGGAGGTCACGCTGGAGAGCTCCTCGGATCTGCACGAGGAGACCTCCGGGATAAAACCCGACTTCAAGGTCATGGGCCCTATCTTCAAGGGGCGGATGGGGGCCGTTGGGTCCGCCCTGAAGGACCAGGGATCACTTAACAGGATAGTTGCAGAACTTGAGGGCTGTAGTAAAGCGGTACTGGACCCCCTGGATGGTCTGGGGCCGGTCGAGATCACACCGGACATGGTGGAGCTGCAGAAGGGGTGGACCTTCAGGGGAAAAGAGGTGGACCACATCCCTGTGGGTGATGTGCTGGTCGTCATAGAAGGCCTGTGATGACGGAGGGATCGGGCCCCCCTTGGGATAGGACCATATAGTCTAAGGCATGATATGAACCTATCAGATCCGCTCAAAGTATCCATAGGCCCCTAAGATATATGCTTTTATGAGTGGGTACCAAAGGCAGGGATCGATCTCCCCGGGCGAACCGTACATATCCGGGCCGGGATCGGCTTTCGGGGAGTGAAGATTCGTCGATGTCATAAATACCATCATCTACCTGACAATATCCGTTTAAATAGTAAAAGTGTATAAAGAAGAACGACTTCCTACGTTGTGTACTCTATTTGGGGGCCGTAAGATGATTACATTTCTGGTGACCTTTTTGGGAGTATTCGTCCTCTATTTCCTGCTGGTCGCGGGATCCGGGACAGGGGAAGGGTTCTTCGGGCAGCTCGTCTCCGTGGAGGAGCTGATCGCGGGCCTTGTCCTGGCCCTTATTGCGGCGATTGTCGCTAGGATGCTGCTTGGCAGGGGGGAGAACGAGATAATCCGAAAACCCGTGAACCTTTTGATCAAACCCTTCGTTTTCCTGGTCTATCTGGTACCATTTCTGCTGGCCCTGACCAAGGCGAACCTGGATGTCGCTTTCAGGGTCATCACCGGGAGGATCAACCCCGGGATAGTAAGGATAAGACCGGGATTGAAGACCGATCTCGGAAGGACCGTGCTGGCAAACTCCATTACGCTCACGCCGGGCACCCTCACGGTCGATGTGGATGAGGGATCGGGAGACCTCCTGGTGCACTGGATAAATGTCAAGGAGACGGAGGACGAAAAGGAGAGGATGAAGAAGGTATGCGGCAGCTTCCCGGCATGGGCCAGGAGGGTTGCGGAATGAGCTTCGGTGAACCGGATATTCTGATCATCGGGGTTGCGGTGATGGCGGTCGCGACACTTGTATCGATAATAAGGCTCCTTTTTGGACCCACATCCCCCGACAGGGTGGTTGCCCTCGACACCGTTAACACGCTGGTGGTGGGAATGATGATAGGTCTGGGTGCGTACTACGAGCAGGTGATCTTCATAGACATTGCCATTGTGTATGCCATACTATCGTTCGTGACCACGCTCATTATTGCCAGATATATCGAGAACTCCAGGGAGGTGACCCGATGAACGGATATCTCATAGCGATGATAGTCCTGATCTGTATCTCGTCGGTCTTCTGCCTTCTGGGTTCGATAGGGCTCCACAGGTTCCCTGACGTATACACTAGATTACACGCGGCAACCAAGACGACGACCTTCGGCATGATCTTTCTGTCCCTTGCCGTTGTGGTCTACGCTGTGAAGAGGTACATAGATTTCGGACAGGATACACAAGTGAACGATTCGAACCAGGCTGCCTTTATTGTACTTGCCGCTCACACCGTCCTGGCGCTTTTGGCCATTCTGATAACGAACCCGACCGGAGCCCATGCCATTGCCAGGGCGGCAAGGAGGGCCGGCGTCAAGCCGGAGAGGGCCGTCGTGGACGAGTTCGAGGAGGTGAAGAAATGAGCTTCTATGAATTCCTCTATGACCTGACCCACGTAGTCGTTCTGCTCGGGATCGTCTCCTCGGCCATGTTGGTTGTCAGGATGAAGGACCTCGTGTCCGCGGCAATAGCGCTGGCCGCGGCAAGTCTTTTGCTCTCACTCGAGTTCTACATCCTACAGGCTCCGGATGTGGCCATAGCGGAGGCAGCGGTAGGGGCCGGGCTCACCACCGTGATAATAGTATTTGCCATCAGGGGCACCACAAGGAGGGAGAAATGATGATAGGTAAAGGAGTCAGGATCCTGGCGCTTGCCCTTCTTGTTGGCCTACTGACCCTTGCTGTCTGGGAAATGAGGGATTTCGGCGATCCAGACGGAGACGACAGCGAGAGAGACGATAACGACGGGAAGATATCCTTCTACGTGAAGGAAAACGAGACGGTGGTAGAGACAGAGAGGACCGCCATGGACCAGCATTTCATAGACAACTCCCAGACCAACTCGACCGCCACCAACAACGCGGTGACGGCCGTTGTATTCGATTACAGGGGTTTCGATACGCTCGGAGAGGCCACGGTGCTTTTCGCAGCGGTTACCGGAACCCTGGTGGCCATAAGGAAGGCGGTGGGTGGAAAGGAAAAGGTTACCAGGAAAGGAGGTGATCTCGGATGAGGCCGATGTCGCCCGTGGTGAGGACCATCACCAAGCTCTCCTTTGGGGCCATATTCCTCTTCGGTGCCTATATCATCCTGCACGGTCATCTGACACCGGGGGGAGGTTTCCAGGGGGGAGCGATAATCGCCACCGTGTTCGCACTCGTCCTGGTAGCTTTCGGGAGGGACAGGTGGAACAAGAAGCTCCTTTCCACCATAGAGAGCTCGGGGCTTCTGGCCTTTATAGGGCTCGGTTTTCTGGGTCTCACCACCGGGTACTTCTTCTACAACTTCATCGCGGGCACGGACAGCCCCCTGTTCGGTAAGGTGATCGAGCAGGTATCCGGATACGAGCATGCGAACTCCGCCTCCCTTCTGACCGGAGGAACGGTTCCCCTGATGAACCTCTTTGTAGGTTTCGAGGTGCTCGCTGCCCTGACACTCATAGTAGTCGTGTTGGGTCTTTTCGCCTTCAAGGGAAAGGAGGGTGATTGAGATGCTCGGCGAACTCCCATATTTTGCAGTGGTCGCGCTTGCAGCGATAGGGCTGTACATCGTGGTCATGAAGAGGAACCTTATTAAGATAGCCATGGGGATCACCCTGATCGAGGCGGGAGCCAATCTCTTCCTTATCACCCTTGCCTACAACGGCGGGGATAGGCTCTCTGCACCTGTCTTCACAAGCCAGATAATGAGGCTGGGGGAGGGGTCCTCCTATTCCCTCCCCACGCCGCACGCTCTGACCCTCACATCGATCGTCATAGGCGTTGCCACGACCGCACTTCTTCTTGCGTTCATTATGCAGGTCTACAGGAAATTCCGTATTAGCGAGGCGGACGAGCTTAGGAGGTTGAGAGGATGAGCGGGGACCTCATAGACAACCTGCCCGCGGTTATCGTTGCGATACCGCTGCTTTTTGCATTCGCCACCCCCCTTATTGGAAAATTGAGCGTGAAGCTCAGCAGGCTATGGGCCCTCCTGGGAGTTGTGGTCACCACTGCGTTGATGTACATCCTTGGGTGGGAGGTCCTCTCGGGGGATGCAGTCGTCAAATCCTACGTGTTCGGTGCCGGCGGTGACGGGCTTCCGCTGATAGGGGATAATCCTGCCAGGATCGCCTTCTCGGTGGATGGCATGTCCGCCTTCATGGGCCTGATAATGGCCACCGTAGCCTTCGGGGCCGTGATATATTCGTTCTCATTCGTCAGGAAATATTCAGGCAACGACAAGTTCTTCACACTGCTTCTTCTGATGCTTGCCGCGAACTTCGGCATGGTGTTCACCGGTGACCTGTTCAATCTCTTCGTCTGGTTCGAGATCTCATCGGTCGCGGTGTGCGGACTGACGGCTTTCAGGTCCAACCGGGGAGAGGCCTTCGAGGCGGCAGCCAAATACCTCATCTATTCCACAGTAGCCGGTCTGGTGTTCCTGTTTGCGATAGGGCTCCTGTATGGCCAGTACGGCCATCTGAACATCAATTACCTGGCAGGGGCCATCGGCGGGCAGGAGGAGATGATGATGGTGGACAAGATCGCCCTGGGTCTGATGGTGACAGTGTTCGCTTTAAAAGCGGGAGCGGTCCCGATCCACATGGCCACTCCGGATGCCTATTCCGAGGCGCCCGCTCCGATAACGGCCATGTTCGTCACCGCATCCCAGGCGGGTCTCTATGCGGTCTTCAGGGTCTCGTTCACCCTCTACGGTGGGAACCTCGACATCACCGGGAACCTGATCCATATAGCAGGCTGGGTACTAATCATACTTGGTATCCTCTCGATGTTCGTTGGCGTCACCATGGCCCTGGTCCAGAAGGACATCAAGAGGTTGATGGCATACCACGCCATCTCCCAGACGGGATACATGCTCCTTGGAGTTGGTGTTGGCCTGACGGTGCTCGGGACCGGTAAGTTCGACGAGTTCGGACGCACGGCTATGACCGGTGGTATATTCCACATTTTCAACCACGCACTCTACAAGGGACTCCTTTTCCTTACCGCGGGTGCCCTCATATACAAAGCCGGAACAAGGGACCTCAACAGGATGGGGGGACTCGGAAGGGATATGAAGTTCACGGCCATATTCTTCATCATAGGAGCACTTGCCATATCAGGCATTCCCCCGATGAACGGGTTCTCATCCAAATTGCTGATCTATGAGTCGGTTTTCAGCTTCAATCCCGTGATAGGTGCAATAGCGATGCTCGTATCGCTACTGACCCTCGCCTCCTTCGTGAAGGTCTTCTACGCTGCATTCATGGGCCCCAGGGCAAAGGGAATGGCAAGGGGTGAGGTGCCCACCACAATGCTGCTAGGAATGGCGGTCCTTGCGGGGATGATCCTGGTCTTCACATTCGCACCGGCCCTAGTTGTGAGGACGCTCGTGGACCCCGCGGTGAACGCCCTTGCCGGATCGACCGGAAGGACGGATGCCTCCCTGACCCTGCTCACGGGACAGGGTTACTGGAATGCCATTGTTTTCGGCGGGGCAATGGTCCTTGCTGTGATCATCACCTTGATGGTGAGGATGCTCGGCAACAAAGGAACGACGGCCAAAGGTGAGGGTAAGAAGCCCTACCTCTTCGGGAACAGTACGGAGATCGACGGGCGGCCTATCGTGATACCCGGAAGCAACGTCTACTGGGGCTTCACCAAGGCGCTGGAAAGGTATTACCGTCCCGTCGAGAAGTTCCATTCGGGTATAGTTAACGAATACGTGTTCTGGTTCGTGAGCACCCTTGGGGTCGTGATACTTGCCATGGTGGTGCTGTGAGGTGATCAGATGAAGCTGACCAAATCCTTCGACAAGAGCCTCTGGGTCTTTCACGTGAACAGCGCGTCCTGCAACGGCTGCGACATAGAGATCGTGGCGGTCCTGACGCCCAGGTACGACGTTGAGAGGTTCGGCATAAAGCTTGTGGGCACCCCGAGACATGCCGATGTCCTCCTCGTTACGGGACCTGTAAACAGGCAGATGGCGGACAGGGTGAGGAGGATATACGAGCAGACACCGGGGCCGAAAGCCGTTCTGGTCATAGGAAACTGCGGCGGCTCCTCGGGCGTATACTACGATTCATACTGCATAGAGGGTCCCTTCGACGAGTTCATAAAGAAGGTGGACCCCGATGCGATAGTGGTCTTCGTACCCGGGTGCCCGCCAAGGCCGGAGGCGATAATAATGGGCGTGGTGGAAGCGTGGAAGGCATTAGAGACACTAAGGGGGGAGGCCTGATGGATTACATGACAGGGGATCAGGTCCTGGCCTCTTACAGGCAGAGGTTCGAGGGCCATCTGATCGAGGAACCATACAAGAAGGCTTTCGAGAACGGTGTAAAGAGGACCCGCTACGAGCAGGTCTTCATAAGGGTAAGAAAGGACAGGTTCCTTGAGGCAGTGAGGCACCTGCAGTCGCTGGAGCCAGGCCACGAGTACGTGCATCATACGGTGGCTTCCGGTTCGGACCTGGGTGAAGAGATAGAGGTGCTGTTCCACTTCGGGCTCTACTCCAAGAGCCACGGGCACGAGATAACCGTTACCATAGGTACACGGACAGGCAAGGATGATCCGCACATACCCACTCTGTCCGATGTCCACCCGGCAGTGACCACCACCGAGAGGGAGAAGCAGGAGTTCCTGGGTGTGTCCATAGATGGCATCAAGGACAACAGGAGGATGTGGCTCGCCCATGCGGTGCCGGTCGGTGTGTACCCATGGAGAAAAGACGAGTGGGGCGCCGACCATCTGGTCAGAAGGGTACACGACAACCCCTCCGGGGGCGGTGACGGTACGGTCGTTATAGACGATCACAATCCTTTCCCGCCGGAGGGGCCGCCCAGGGGGAAGACCAAACCCAGGAAGGGAGGTGGAGCCTGATGGCAGATGCACCGCCGTATCCGGTCAACATAGGGCCGATACATCCGGCCCTGAAGGAACCCACCATGTTCAAATTCCAGATTAAGGGAGAGCAGATCGTCGGTGTGGACTTCCAGCCGGGTTTCAACCACCGCGGGATAGAGTTCATGGGCATGAGGAGGAACCCCCTGCAGACCCTACATCTGA
>Ga0272443_10002313_pt1 | contig 24625 bp, 19 predicted proteins | sample SSMAcet12_FD_193581 | JGI IMG/M metagenome (GOLD analysis project Ga0272443, IMG submission 193581) | Marine sediment archaeal communities from Little Sippewissett salt marsh, Falmouth, MA, United States - SSM-Acet-12 | ecosystem: Environmental > Aquatic > Marine > Wetlands > Sediment ...
CCCGATGAATTATCGTTACCGCTGGAGATATTATCCCAGGAAGAACAGCTTGAAAAAAAGCAGTTGCTGAACCTTTGTTTTCGGGTGATGCGGCTGGTTCCGCAAAAATGCCGTCAGTTATGGCGGATGTATATAGGTAAGGAAATGAACTGCCGCGAGATCGGGGATATTTTAGGCGAATCGGAGGGGAGTATTCGGCGGCAGATGTGGGTATGTCGCACCTCAGCGAAAAAAATTCGCGAAAAATTATTAAAAAAAGACAAACAGTTTAACGATTCGGACGCCGGTATATTGTAATGGAAATAATAAGAGGAAATAATGGACAAGCTGTTTGACAATAAAGAGTTGATACGTAAATACTTAGGCGGCAAGATGAGCCCGGAGGAAAACCGGGAATTCGAATCAAGACTTAAATCAGACAATAATCTAAAAGCCGAGCTGGGTGAGTTATCAGAAATATATACCGGTCTGACAATACTCGATTCTATTGATTCGGGACACATCAAACCGGAAGTGCTGGCCGCGTTTGCCGAACAATCTTCTTTTCTCGATAAGAACAGCCATAACGAAATTAAGGCGCATCTTGATTCCTGCACCGAGTGCAGCGAAGAATTGGAATTGTGCCGTAAAGCTGATTTGACAGCGAAAGGTATTCTGGAAAAAACCGATATATCATTTTTCGAAAAAATCCATCAGTTCTTATTCGGTCCGCGGGTTACGTTCCGGCCAGTTTACGGTGTGATATTGCTGATTATTCTGGCGATTCCGATATATTTCTCGACAACATTTATGCTATCCGGGCGGATCGACACTATAACATGTAAAATCGAGTCGGGCACCCGCGCTCTGGGAACCGAAAATAATTTTATTGTAAAATCAGGTACAAAAACGGTTAATCTCGAGTTTATAATTCCGGTCAGGAATGACTGTATTTATGATTTTCTGCTTTTTGACACAGAGAAAAACCTGAAACTTACAAAACATAACAATTCGCCCCAAAAAGTCTTTTCATTTGAGGTTCCGGCTGATTATCTTGCACCCGGTATTAATTATCTGGTGGTTAAAGAATTTAAGAATGATCTGGAGCAGGAAAGTTTTGAATTGTTTTTTAGCGTCGAATTCGACGACTGATATTCTTCTTTCCGACATCAGTATATTATAGACAATGCGTAAGGCTGTTTTAGTATTTATATCTTTATCATTATTGGCACTTTTTATTCTATGTTCAAAAGAGCCGGATAATATCGATTACATCGATATTACCGATTTTTACATTTCTACAGATAGTACTACCTATATAGAATATATAAACACTAATCAATGGGAGACTCGCGTACAACTTAGCGTTTTACTCAAAAAATATCTTCTCTTAAAAAGTAAAGGTGATTCGGTTTCGATACAGGAATTCCAAAAACAAATGGCCTGGTTAATTCCATCGTACAAACAACAAACCGGTGTCGGGGATCTCGGGGTAATATTCAATTTATTCCGAAATTGGAACATCTCCGAAATAGAAACAAAAATCAGGCTCGACTCGGAACTGGGATTAATGGTGAATAGTCGAGATTCAATTCCGGCCGATAAGTATATTGAACGACTTCACGACTTCCGCTCTCAATATATATCTCTGGGAGACGATGTTGGCGCCGCCGGAGCTTATTATCAACTGGCGAAAGAATATTATAACCGGCAGGAGATAGATTCATCGCTGGTTTATCTATCGAAAACCAAAACACAATATCGTGAGTTGGATGATTATTATTCTATGGCTAAATGTGAAATGCTAACGGCACAGATTCACAACATTTTTTTGGGCGATTATTTTAAATCCGAACAGGCGTATTTGAATGCCCTGAAATATTACCACAAAACCGGAAATGAAAATGAATGCCACATCGCCAATTTCGGTCTCGGTTATGATTATTTCCAGTTGGGACAAATCGAAAAGGCGGCCAGTCGAATTCGTTCGGCGCTGGCCGGATTTACAGCGGTTAACCAAACCGACCTTGTCGCCTATTGCCTGAACTATTTAGCTGAAATTTATTATAATCAGGGTAAATTGGATAGCGCCTTTTATTATGTCGAAAAGTCATTAAATATTCGAAAAAAAATAGCTAACAAGAAAAACGACCGTCAATCATTTAAAGATGTTGCCCATTCCCAAAGTACTTCGGGATTAATCTATCAGGCTCAAAAAAAGGCAAAGAAGAGTATACAAAACTATTTACGTGCCGATTCATTGTTCCGTTCGGTCGGCGACAGCTCCGGTTTTTGTTTGAATTTAATTCGAATGGCCTCATTTTATTTTGAAAAGAATCGATATGACACCGCCGAAGTTATGTATCGCACCGCCCTGTCAATGACCGAAAAATATGAGAAAACAATCTTTGCATCATATGGATTGGCGTTGTGTCGTTATTACCTGGGCGATTTTAATACGGCCAAAAAATCCCTGAATGCCTGTATTCAGTTTTGCGAATCTTCGCGAAAAAAACTTCCGGTTCCTGAATTAAAAACCGGGATGTTGGCAGATAAGATTGGATTCTATCATCTACTGGCTAATATATACCTGAAAGAGTTTGGAAATTCAAAAGATGTATATTCTTTTGATTCAGCCTTCGCTGTTATTGAGCGAAGTAAAGCGGCTGCCCTTATTGATATGCTTTCCGAAAACAGAACCGCCGGTAAGACTGAGGATGAAGAAAACCTGCTGACCGCTATCTCGCGCAAGTACCGGGCCATGATATTAAACGAAGAGGAGCCTGATTCAGTGCTTCAGGATATAGAGCAACTGGAGGAGTCGCTGGACCGGTTGAGAATCACAACTGCTAATCGCAAAAACGATTTTCTCGATAGTCATATCGATAGTCGAATAAATATAGAAACAGCACAGCAAAGTTTATTGCACGAACATGATGTTCTGATGGAGTATGTAACATCCGAGTTCGGTTCGTATGTTATGCTAATAGATAAAAACTCGTGTGATGTAATACCGATAAATCTGAAATATGAAAATCTTACCGATATAATTGAAAAATATATCGCCGCCATCTCGACTTATCCTGAAAACATTACAGATATCTATAGTACAAATAGACTTGGTAAACAGCTATACACGCACCTTATTCCGGATAATTTACAGGAACAATCCGATGTCGAAAATATTATTATCGTACCCTCCGGATTGTTAAATTACTTGCCGTTTGAGACATTAATCGATAAAAACGATAACTATTTAATAGAGCATTATAATTTATCATATGCACCTTCGGCAACGACAATCAGACTAATTAATGGAAGAAAAAAGCCGGTTTCAACAGCAGAAAATATTCTTGCCATTGGTAATCCAACATTTAATATCGATAACAAAAAAATCCTCGATGAGAACAATTCAAAAAGTGATTTTCGAATATATGAAAAATGGAAGGCGATACCGCTAACTTCCGTTCATGAAGAAATGGAATCGATAAAGAATCTGTTCGGCAAGGATAAAGCGACTGTCTATCTTTCCGAAAACGCTACCGAAGAAAATTTTAAGTCCGCCGATTTTTCAAAGATAAAATATATACATATGGCATCGCATGGCATATGTAACGATCGGCACCCTAACCGTTCGGCAATTCTGTTATCGAGCGGTGCAGACACAACCGATGATGGTCTGCTTCATCCCGACGAAATTATTCGACTGAATCTGTCGGCCGAATTGGTTTTTTTATCCGCCTGTCAGACCGGATCCGGCAAATTGTATCCCGGTGAGGGTAACATCAACCTGGCGCGACCGTTTCTTGCTGCTGGCTGTAAATCAGCGATAGTATCGCTTTGGAATATCAATGATAAAAGCACCGCGATATTCGCCAAGGATTTCTATAAGAATATTATTACGGGGTATTCGATATCGCAATCGCTGGCATTAAGCAAACGAGAATTTATCCATTCCCCTCGTGAAGCCTATCGCCATCCGTATTTCTGGGCGCCTTTTATTTTATTCGGCGGTTATACCGGTAACGAGACAGATAAATAATTACGGTATTATCCATGTTACGGTTATTGTTACAATAACCGCATCAATTACTCATCTGTCGATTGCACTCTTCCGCTACTCGGCAACGATTTATTATATGCTCGCCGTGACGCTTCGAAAAAAGCGGAATATAGTTAGTCTTTACTTAACCAATCTTCTGATTGCCTGCCCGATGTTTCGAGTGGTCCATCGGTTCCAGGCACTCTTATTAAGAGAATAGGCGCCATCGACAATACGAAGCGGTAAACGCATACCCCTGAGCAGTTCCAAATCACGATACGCGGTACGAATCGATATATTAAAACGCTTGGCAATATCGGTGGTCTTTAGTTGTTGGCCGATCTCTAATAATTTCAGAATCAGAATAACTCTTTGTGTCGATTTCATGATGCCTCTGTTCTTGGGGATATAATAAAATGTTAAAATGCAATAGTCAAGAAAAATGGATTGTTTTAAAGCCAAAAATTTCTACTCATCTCCACGATTATAAATTCCAATACATAACCGACTTCAAAAGCGGCCATATCGGCACTTATCCGGTTTAACAAAATACTGGAAATTAGATAAATAATTTTATATGATAGACCTATGAAAATAGCCGGGAGATCATATCGCCTTTCGGATATTTTGGCTTCTTCCGAAGATACTGATATCTCGCGCTTTTTAAATACAATATTAACTGTCAATGACCGGAAACACATTTAAAAGCGGGGTAAAATAGTATGAGAACAATATTTTCCAAATATCGCTTAATGTTAATGCTGTTTTTTTATATTGCCTTTATACTCTGTGGTACCGCCCTGGCGGCGCATCCGCCAATAACTTTGTTGGACAAAAATGGAGATGAAATCAATCCCATTTCAGGCGATAACGACAAACAGCCCTTTTCCACTGCCCAAACTTGCGGGATGTGTCATGATTATGATGAAATTACATCCGGTTATCATTTCCAGATGGGCTGGGATGTTGTTAATGATGAGTTCGGAGTCGATGAGAATAAACCATGGCAGATATCAAATGGTATGATGGGTAAATGGTGTCCGTTTTATTCACGATTGCTTGCAAAAAAAAGCAATAAGGCGGCCGATGAAATCGATTTAACCATTTATGATTTTGTCGGGTTTTCATCCGGCAACGGTTCTCCTTTTCCGTGCGGCGCCTGTCATCCGGGCGGCGGTGGTTTGGAATACGACCGGGATGGTGAACGCTACGATGAGATGTTGACCGATGATCCTTCGCTGGCCGAATCTCTGGATGGTGACTATCACGAAAGCCATTGGGATCAAAGCGGGGTGGTCGAAGCCGATTGTTTTATCTGTCATCAAAAAGGATACTCGTTCGATGAGCGCGCTTATCAGCTTGAACAGGGGAATTATCAATGGGCGATTGTGTCCGGAACCGGTTACGGATTCGTCAGCGGTGCCGTTGCCGACGGTGAAACGCCGGAGGTAAATTATAATCTTCGGTTTTTTAATTCCGACGGGACTATCACCCTCGATGTTTCCTGGCCGCCGCCGGATCAGAACTGTATTTTTTGTCATGGCCGAACCGATACGCGTAAACGGGGTTTTGCCTGGAATGATATTCATAATCCTGATGTTCATAATAATCAGGGTATTTCATGTACCGCCTGTCACCCTTCCGATCTGGATCATCAATTCGCCAAAGGAAACGCCAGTGCCTCACGTGTCGCAGATGAACTTGACGGGACGATGAAAAACTGCGAGGAATGCCACATGGAGGGATACCTCGGCGCGACTATTCCCGAACATAATAAAATCCGTCCTTCGCACCTGAAACGAATATCGTGCGAAGCATGCCATATTCCCTCGCTGGGTCGCGCGGCCGCGCTTGGTTATGAATCATCATCGGGAGAACTCGAATTTTACTTAAAACCGGATTCAGCCGAAGATTTTGGCGATATGGGCGAATGGAAACCGAATTATGAACGATGGGTCGAAAAAAAAATATATCCCTTTAACAGCCTGATTTTAACCTGGTGGGCCAATCTTGGCGACGATGGTATTCTATATCCGCTGTTTTTGCGGGAGCAGGAGACCGCCTGGGAGTTGTACTCCGATAAAGTAACCGATGATAACGATGACGGCATTGTCGAGGTTAACCGCGCCGAGGAGATTATCGCCGGTATCAAGGCATTTGAACAATCATTGCAGGGAAACAATCGCTTTGGAAATATTCATCCCGTTCTGGTAAAGGCAGACAAGGCTTATCACCTGGATGAAAATCGCGAGTTAGTCAACCTCGAATACGATTTTCCGACCTGTATCAATTATTCAATCTCTCATAATGTAGCCCCGGCTCGAATGGCCCTCGGATATAACGGCTGTAACGATTGCCATACCGAGGAAGCGCACTTCTTTAAGGGTCAAAGAATTGTTGATATAATTGACGAATCGGGACACCCGGTCACGATAAGAAACGGCCGCTACTTCGGATGTAATCCTTTCGCGTTTTCAATTAATTCGTTCCACCAGCAGATTCTCAGCCCACTGGTAAGTTTGGGGATAATACTTGTAATATTTTTTATAACTCTACACTATCATAGTTACGGGCCGAAACACATTCATTTTATTCCCGACTCTGGGGAGATCAAACGATTCTCGTTATTCGAGCGCGGTGTACATCTGTTCCGCCTGATTGCTTTTATAATTCTGACGGTAACCGGGCTGATTATGGCGTTTAACTGGGTTCTCTGGCAGCAGTTATTCTTTTCCTCGCCACAGCAAATGCTGACGATTCATATTGTCGCCGGTTTTGTGTTTATCATCACAACCCTGTTCGGAATCGTTATCTGGTTTCGCGATGCAGTCTTTACCAGTTATGATAAAGACTGGGTGCGGAAATTGGGTGGCTATCTCGGTTACAAAGGCGAAGTTGCCGCCGGACGTTTTAATGCCGGGCAGAAAATGTTTTACTGGTTTACCTCGATTTTAGGCATACTGATATCAATCACCGGCCTGTTTCTCACATTTAAAGGGGCATTTTCATTATCAATAATTTGCGTTTTATCAACGACTCATAATCTGATTGCCTTTATGCTGATCGCCGGAGTCTTTTCCCATGCTTATTTAGGTACCGTTGCCAATCCGGGAACATGGCGCGTATTGGTTGATGGTTATGTCAACAAGATATGGGCGAAACATCATCATAAGAACTGGTATCAATCGTTGATTGAACAACATGTTGTTGAGCCGGAGGATTCAGAGAAAAAGCCGGAACCACCCAAAGACAACAAACAAGACAAGGACAAGAAATAGTTAAAAAGGCCGCCATTAATAAATTACAGCGGCCTTTATAACAACAGTGATACTATTCTAATCTATCAGAATTGATACCCGACTCCGGCCCGGACCACGAAGTACGAACCGGTTTCGTTCCCATAAACGTATCCATCCTCATTATCATCTTTCAGATCATAATACTGCCCGTCGGCGGACAAGGTAACACGCGGTGATATCCGATAATCGAAACCCAGCGATATACCAAGAAGACCGTAATCCATTTTAGCGTATTCATTCATTTCCGAAAAATCGAAATTCTGATGCTGTAAATCGTATATACCGCGAACCTCGTTCCACAACCGGGTGGTATCGAGATCCATAACGACTTCATCCAGTTTACCGGTTGACTTGTTATAGCTGAGCGTGCTGAACAGAGTCATCTGCGGTGAAACCTGATATGAAGTGTGTAAAAAGAGATTAATGGTATTGGTTTTATAATCGGCCATCGAATACAACGTTCCATAATGTCTGGTCTGCTGTTCAAGCGGGCTGACACTCACGGTGTCAGTAAGAATATGCCCCGCTCAGCCATCGAACAGGGCCACCGTAATCGGCCCGCTCGATTTATAATAACCGTAATTACCACCCAGATTAATCGACCAATTCATATTGGGATTAATGTTCAGATTCAAATTCGGCCGTAAGGCAAGATGATTGATATCAAGCGAGTCAAGATCGCCGTTTTTGTCATAACTTCCCTTCAATCCGATAGTCAGATTAACCTTCCGATCCGGCATCCACCGGGATGTCCACTCGAAGATATGCTCATCGGTCGGCTCGGTCGTAATACTCTGGTAACGAAGATCCTCCCGCTGGAAATAAAATACAAAGCGGAAAGTCTCCGGTATCGGATTTAATTCATCGCGCCCCCGCTCCTCGAACAATCCGCGTCCCGAAACAAACGGATCGGTCGTTTTCTCGAAACGATATTTCACGAATGTTGAGTACTTAATTCCCTTACGATAACGAACTTTTAGCTGACCCTTCATTCGTTTGGTCGTTAATCCTTCGCCCGCTATCGGATAATCATACCGGTCTATCCAGTCGTACCCAAGTAACACCGATGCGGTCACTTTTTTATTCAGACGGGAGATAACTTCCGCCGAGAAACGGGCATCGGCTCTATCAAGCGATGAATAACGAGTGAAATCAAAATTGGTCTGGGGTCCGGCTGAGGTCCCCTCGCGGTAATTAGGTAAATCAATCAGAGTGTCATCGGTACGCAGTCTTGATGCCTTCACTCGTGCGATTAATCGCGTCCTTGGTGACAGACCAACCGCATACGAAGCCGAACCGACCCAGGCAGTACTGGCCAGATTGGTAATGTTGTTCTCGGCTTTACTGTAGCTGATTGCCGCGGCATAATTGCCTTTGCCGGCATCACCTTTGACTCGAAACTTATGCGACATTTTCTTTGTCTCGGGATAAGTCCCGTAAGGTAAAGTCGAATCTTCATACAGAAGTCGCGAGCTGAATTCGCCTGCGGCCGAACTATCATTCGGATTTACGGCCACATCATAATGATTGTAAACCTCATCGGCATTGGACTTAAACGACCTGAAACCAAATTCGTAACCGATCGTCTGCCCGACCACCTCCGCCTGCAAACCGGCGATTATCTGATGTGTGATTTTGTCGATATCGGCGCTTCGGGACGTGATATGGCAGCTAAAGCAGTGGCTGTTGGAGATCATCTGCTCCGTCCCGCTTTCCATAATCGTCCGATGCGCCACCATCAGATTAACTTTATGTTTTTTATCAATAACAAAATCGGCTTCGGTGGTAATCATCTGGCGATGCGTATTATAATCGGCATCGGCGTCCAGCACTTCATGTGTCAGCATCTTACCGCCGCCGGTGTTACCGCCGACCGATTCGCGCGCCTCGAGATTTTCAAGCAAATCCCGTCCGGCCTGTTTAATCAACGATTGATATTGAACATTAAATTTCAAACGATCTTCATAATAACCGGTCAGATTCCCGAAAATATTTTTATCGTCATAATAATGACTATTCAGACGCATAAAATAATTTTCGCCCCGCAGTCCGTAATTTAATTTTATTTCCGGCAAAACTTCATCGTTACCCAGATTATATTCGCCCGCCTTTTTCACATAATCGGAAAAATCGGTATAATGCGAACCAATCCATACCGAGTTGACATCCGATGTAGTTCCCTGACTTGCAACAGTCAAACCGCAAATCGATAACACCAGCAGGCCGGAAAGCATCAATATTTGCAAATATTTCATATTTTCCTCCTATCTGGTCAGGGCGGAGCCCGAGGTTGAGGTTGCCTGCGACGGCAGATCGGTACCGTGAACCGCAGTGTGACATTGTGAGCATTTGGTCAACATACCCCGCTTCCAGGCGTCAGGTGTCGATACACCGTAACGCGACGAATCAACCGGGGCGTAAAACAAAGTGTCGATACCTTCAATCGCGGCGTGGAAGTGCATCGGGTGGCAGTTGAGACAAAGCGACGGTTCGGTCTGAATCAACAGATTATCGGCGACTGAACCATGTGGCGTATGACAGATAGTACAGTCTTCGTTGACCGGGGCATGTTCGTACACGAACGGACCTTCTTTATCAGCGTGACAACTGAAACACAACTCGCGCTTGGCGTCTTCCAGTGTATGCTCGATCGAACCGCCATGCACTTCGTGGCAATCCAGACAGCTCATCTTGCCTTCGCGCAAGGGATGATGCGACGGCATAAACATCGAAGCACTGATATCGGAATGACACCCCAGACAAAGATGCATCTCGTTATACATACCGGCATCCGCCTGTGGTTCATGAATCTTGTGACAACTGGTGCAGTTTAAATCGCCCGAGTTGTGAGCGGCAAATGGCCAGTTATCGAAATTCGGCGAATTATGACAACCGAGACAGGTCGGCATGTCTCCGAATTGATCCTCTTTCGCCGGATTGTAAATCAATTCGGGTTCCATCTCTTCAACATGCGCTGAACCCGGGCCGTGACACGACTCACAACTGACCGCATTTTCAGTTTTTGATAATTCTGATATCATCCCGTGCAGAGTGGTTGAAAACGCCTCCGATATTTCGTCGTGGCAATCCACACAGGTTTCATTGCCGACCAGCGCCGCATCGGGCGGTGGCTGATTGGCATAAACCAGAATCGACGACACCAGCAGCAGGCAAAAAATCAGCATAACCACCGGAGCCCCCATCAGTTTAGGACTTGAACGACTTCTCATATTTCTCCTCTCTCGGCTTGAATGGTTAAGTATTATCTATAACTTACTTCTTTAATCCTCGTGCAAATATGGGGATAGAGTTTTTCATTCGTTTTCTCGGCTGGGTCGCTTTTTTATCGGCTTTTTTCCACAGATTGGCACCGATAGCGCATTCAGATACCATCCCGATAAAACAACCGGCCGTGATTTCCGGATCGATTGGAATAATCTTCCCTTTTCTTTTCAGCCGTGTCAGCGCCCCCGCAAGAATATTTATAAATGGTGTTCGAATTATATCGTACACCTCTTTTGTCAAATGATGCTTACTCAGCGAACAGTGAAGCAACAATCGCGCGATTTCGGGATATTCCAGATATACATTAAACATACCATCGGCCACAGTATATAGAATTTTTTCGATATCGTTTAATCCCGCTACCGCTCTATCGATCCCGGTCGTATCGACTCGACTGTAAATCGATTTTAAAACCGCAGAATATATTTTCTTTTTCGAAGGGAAATATCGATATAAAGCTGGCTCGGTAATTTTACAGGCCGATGCCAGATGTGCAATAGTTGCTTTTTCGAAACCATAAGTTGAGAAAAGAGCGGTTGCCTTGTCGATTATTTGTTCACGACGCTTTTCCGATGATAACCTTTCAACCTTCCTCATCGCCCATCGCTTAGTGAATAATAACTAACTTATATGACAATACAAATTTCAAGACCTGATGTCAAGGAAAACTTTCCCTTTTTCCTATAATGAGGAGTGTTATGGTCTTTATTTATCACCTCAACAACGCCCATAAAAAAGCCCGGCCATCACAGACCGGGCTATTGAACGCATGCAGGACAATGTTAACGTTTCGCGTTCCCTCTATTTTTAAAAAACAATTTGGCAAAAACCGTTTCCGCCGGACAGAATTTAGTAAATGACGATTGCACCAAATTAAAACCGACGAAGGCAGTCAGAATAAACCAGTACGGCGACACGAAATATCCCAGCGCCACCGACAACAAAATCAGCATCCCCGCCAAAAGTCTGATACTATTTTCCAAAGTCATATTACCTCCATCAATATCCGTAGGTCATTTTTAGATAAACATTATCGTTTTTCTTAAATGTCCCGAAATCGGTGTAATCATAATTACCTTCGAATATGTTGGCGCCCAGTGTCAGCGTTAGCTCGTCGGTGTACTTATAATCGACGGCGAACCGACCGTACATATCCTCCTCGTTAGGTGAATAAAATACAAAAGCCGAAAGCGTTAATGTCTCCATTTTCAGCCGTTGTGTCAGACGAGTTGTCAGCAGATGATAGTACTCATCGGCCGCCGTCATGCCGGGCATCAAGCCGGAAGTATAAACGTCGTAATCGATCATATACTCATTCTGATATTGAACATTGGCGGTAAAATTAGCGCCGAATTGACGCTCGAAACCTATCATACTGCTGATTTTCGTGTTGGGCACAAACGGATTATCACCGTCTTTGTCAACGCGCGAATAAAAGTATCCACCCTCGGTCCAGGCAATACCACCGAACATCGGCATTCTCAGCGAGGCGCCGTAAACATCGAGGTCGGGGTAATAAGCCAATGAATCGCTCATATCCATACCAACCGGGTTTTTATAAAAACCGGTATAAGCATACAAAGCTATATCGGCACTGCCAATATAACGACTGAACCGCGCCGCAATCTCACCATTCTCGAACTTAGATTCTGGCATCCGTCCCTCGAAATACGGCTCGAACCCACCGACAATCGATCCCATCAGCGGATTAAAGTAGCTCAAACGACGCCCGGCCGGGATTCGGTTCGGTGTAAACCGGGGCGTATAAACCACTGCAAAATTACCGGGCTTGGTGTACAACTCAACCCGAAGGGCATTCTGAGGCGCTTTTAAATACTGGTCATCACGACCGATAAAAAACGACTGATAATCCTTGGCGAAAACATCATTGATAAAAATCAAATCGCCGGTACCCCAGGTGATAATCTGCCGACCGATTTTGAAATCAAGAAAATTAAACATGCGAAACTTGGCAAATCCCTCTCGAAGCTCGATATCCATACTCGACTCATTATAATCGTCGTAAACGAAATCTACCCGCCCGAAAAACTCGGTAGCATCCGAATACGACTCCAGCCGAAGCTGTAGTCGCGACTCGGAAGTCGTATAATCGGACGTGGTCGGATTACCACGATCCAGTCCGCCGCCGTAGAGTCCCTGCAGAAAGCCGCTTGTGTAAACCTCGGCCAGGCTGAGACCAAACGGCAGGCTTACCATAAATAGCACCAGAACACTAAATATAATTCGCTTTATTCTCATAGCTCACCTCTCCGATTATTTGATAAACTTTCTCGGCGGATTTTTTAGATAACGCTCGGAGAAAATATCCTCACTGATACCGATATCATAATCGATACCGTTAAACTCAACGATAGTGTACTGCTTCTTCCCCACGTCCTCCATTTTGCGGACGGTCGGTGTCATAATACCATCGACCTCCTCCATTTTATCTATCGTGAAGATTCGGTCAAGTTTATCTTTTTTATCGAAGTACTCCTCCTTCAGCGGAAGGGAAGTAGCCTTATCGATATAAGAGACTTTCCGTGCGAAACCGTCGAATTTCTCATTTGGAACCGACTCGATAACATAAACATCATGGTCACCCAGTTTATCTTCTCTGAGTAATTTATGACTATCCTCCAGCCAGTGGCGACCGGAAACATCCTCGTATGTGAAATCGGAACCGACAAAACTCGAGGTTTTATCGTTGGCCGATATACGTTTGACCAGATCGACCGCCGGTACATACAACCAGCGATTATCGATGGCATCCGGCAACTTGTGAACCATAAAGGTCAACCGGGAAACATCATGCGGTTTTCTGAAATATGTATAATAATTCTGACGGCCGCCATCCTCGATATCGAGACGAAGCATCGTAAACTCGCGCAGACGCTCCTTACCTTTGGAATTAACGATATGCATGGTCACCTCGGCGATTCCGTCCTGCGCGGCGTAGTACATCGCCATATGCGATTTCTTCATCAGCTCAGTCGCGTTGTCACTTGAAGCATAACTCGCGGCAAAAGCCAGAATCAGAACTATCAGGGTCGTTAATGTGATTTTGTGGAAGTTCATTGTGTTCTCCTTACTACATTAATATTGTTTTGTTTTTATTTCGTGGTTGATACTGCCGGCTCTTTTACTGTTTCCGTATCCGCATCGCGGAATAACTTCTTTCGCGTGACGATGAATATCGACGGCAGCAGTAGCATCGTTACCGCGCCGGATACCATCATGATGGCGAAGAAAAACGAACCGACTGTTATATAAGGTACCAAGCTCGAGAAAAACATCGGCACGAAACCGATAGCAATGACCATCACATTACGTGTTATGGCCCGTGCCAGTCCCTCGAAAATTCTGGGGTATGTCTCCTTGAAATTACCGGTCTCGGCATGAATGTATTTTGTTCTCTTGATAAAGTGTATGGCAAAATCGATCGACAGGCCGAGAGTCAGCGATGACAGCACCGCAATCGGCATGTCGTACGGTTTCCCGATATAACCGATGGCACCATAAATAGCCATAATCGTAATCGAAAGCGGAAGCATCGAGATGGCACCCAGAAGCGGCGAGCGGAACAAAAAGACCATCATCAAAAACACCACCGCAAACGAACTGAGAAGCGCCGAGCGCATCCCGCCGACCATTTTCTCCTGCCAGACAACATTGATGTACGGCAGACCGGCCCAGTTCACTTTTAAAGGTACCGGCGGCTCATTGTTATTTAAATAATCATCTGCGGCCGCGACCACCTCTTTGACCGACTCGTTATCACCCTCGCGCAACTGCACCCAGAGATTAGCCTTGGAGTAATCCTCGGTTACGAATTTAAACAGGTCGTCGGGATTACCGCCCGAAATCTCAAACAGGAATAAATTCTGCGCGACCTCATCACTATTATCGGGAATCGCAAACCTGGAACTGTCGGCATCATACAACTCGTAGCGTATCTTCTTGACGATATCAGTCACACCAGTAGTCGAGCCGACAATCCGGTTTTTAACCAGATGATTCTGGAGTCCCTCGATATATTTTAATGTCGCGGGATCTTTTAAAGCATCCGGCTCCTCACCGTCAAATACAAGATAGTTCATATATGTCCCGGCCAGATGCTTATTAAGAGTGACATCGGCGACCCGCAGCGGGTGATTCTTCTTAAACCATTTAACCGGATTATCATTAACAACAATCAGACTCAATCCAATCGCAGCGACAACAATCACTACCCCGGCACCGAATAATACCGCCTTATAATGTTTAGCGTTAAAATCTCGGAATACATGCATGATACGTGACAGCAATCCATGCTTATCATCGCTACGACCGAAATTGCGCAACGATTTATCCGATATCAACACCGCGAAGGCGGGATTGAATGTAATCGACAAAAACCAGGCAACCAAAATTCCAAATGCGACAAAAATTCCGAATACCCGCACCGGCGGAATCGGTGTCAATGCCAGCGAAATAAATCCGACAGCGGTCGTTATGGTCGTGAATAAAATCGGAATAAACAGCTCGGAGATAGTGTTGCGGATAGTTGTCTTTTTATGTTTGTATTTCTGGTAGCGGTCATGAAACTCCGATATAATATGAATAGAATTCAAAACTGCGATTGGTATCAAAAAGATTGGTATCATCGAACTCATAATATGTACCGTATTACCGGTCATTATCAAAAGCCCCATTGCCCAGATAACCGAAATAATAGCAACCAGCATCGGCGGGATAATAACCTTTATATTCCTGAAAAATATAAGCATCAGAAGAAAAATAATCGCCCCGGCCATCGGAGCACTGATTCCCATTTGGCGAAACATCTCGGCCCCGAAACTATCCTCGGCAACCGGAAGACCGGCGATAAAGTACTGCTCCCCGGTCGAGTGACGGTCGATAATCTCCTGTATCTCACCGGCGATTCGGTGCGACATATTTTTCGACTCGATCGGGATAAACATCGCGATCGCCTTACCGTCATCAGAAGCCAGCTTTCCCCGAAACATCGGATTATCCTTGATTCGACCGAGAATATACTGCGCCTGCTCATCGCTCTCCGGCTCCTCGTCAAGTAATGTTTTCACCTGCAGGACACCGTCTGTTTGAATTATGTCGTCAACCATCGAGGGGGCCAGAATATCATCGGCGATAACACCATCGATCTCAGCGACCTCCTCCATTATGCGATAGACATTGGTCAGTAATTCGCGTCGGAAAGCCCCCTTTTCATCAACTACTCCGACAGCAATAAAATCTGAAATGGCAAAGTCTTCTTTCACCTGATGATCAAACAGGCGCGCCGGCTCGTCGGCTTCGAGCATGTTCTCAGGATCGGTATCTATTTTTATGTTAGGAATCTGCGAAGCAAAAAAGGCGGTTATTAAAACCACTCCAATAATCACAGTCCACGGTCGGTTGATTGCGAACTCAGTAAAAAATCGTTTCATGTTAAAAATCCTTTCAAATAACTATTACCTAATTATTTGTTTAGATTCGATTTGACCGAAAACGATTCAAAAAAAGAGTAAAATAGTCTAAAATGTCGCGTAAGTCGTTGATATATCAAAAAATAGGCGGGGCGGCAGGATGCCAACCGGCCGCTATTTGCATTTGTCGCCGAACTTCTTCTGCCAGCGGGATTTTAGAGATTGGGAGAGTTTTTTCTCCAGCGCTTCCGGAAGCCGTTCTTTTTTGCCTTCGCGACATAACACCACTGTCTGTTTCATGGTATCAACCATGATTCGGCAGTTGCGGCATTCTTTCAGATGCGCCTCCAGTTCGGCGCACAGTGTTTCATCGATTTCGCCGTCAATATAATCGGCGATATTTTGTATGTACTTGCTACAGTGTTTCACCACGTTTCTCCCGGAAAGCTTCGGTTAAAACATCTCTTAATGCCAGCCTGGCCCGCAATATACGCGATTTGGTCGCCGGAACGGTTAACTTTAATATTCTCGAGATATCCTTCACCGGCATATCTTCCATATAACGCAGGATAAACGGCGCACTATAAATGTATGGCATTTCGGCCAAAGCATTTTCGATCAGTTCCCGAATCTGTTTCTTCTCGATAATTTCATGCGGGTCGCCCCAGTCGAACAGTTCGGAACTGGTTTCGGAATGTCCGCCCGGCAGATATTCATCGATCGGTTTTAGATTCATACGTTTTTTGCTTTTAGCCTTGGCCCGGAACTCATTTAAAGCAATTGAATATAGCCAGGTACCGAATGATGATTCCATTTTGAACTTATCGATATTATCTACCGCTTTTAGAAAGGTTTCCTGCATAATATCCTCGGCATCGTGATGATTTCCCGATAATTTCAGAGTCAACCGATAAATCTTATCTTTATGCTCATTAATCAGCCGACTAAAAGCATCAAAATCACCGTTTTGAGCCGCTTTTATTAATTCTCGTTCACCCATTAGATACATTTATATAAAAAACGATTCAAAAAAACAAGCGAGGGTTAAAGATGATAATAGTAGCTTAAATCTCGGAACGGTTTGATCAATTATCTATTCCGAAAAGCAGGACGGGCGGGGGCCATCAATATATAAAAACTTTATCAAATAAGTGATATCGAAAATATTTATTACATTCGAGCAATCGGCATCGCCGATATCGGCAACCGGTATTGGAGCCGGACCGTCATTATAAAGCGCATTTATCAAATAAATTATATCGTAAACATCTCTATTACCGGTATCGTTAACATCACCAAGACTAGCATCAAAAACTGAATTCAGCGCATCCACCCGTCCGTAACCATACTCGGATGACGGCGGATTAAAACTCCCCCAGTACATATTATTATCGGCTGTTTCCTTAATCAGCGACTCGATTTCAAACGGTGTCAGATTACTCTCCTGGGACAGAATCAAGGCGCATACCGCTGAGGTATAAGGTGCGGAAAACGAAGTTCCGCTCCACCATCCCCACTCGTAGTCACCGGCCAGCGAACTGTAAACATTCACACCGGGGGCGCAGACATCAAGATGATCCCCGTAATTCGAAAACTCGGCCCGATATTCCATCGTGTCGATGGCCGACACGGCCAAAACACCCGGATGTGCCGCCGGATAGGTTGGGATATTGGTTCCGGCATTACCAACCGCCGCCACCAGACAGATACCGGCTTGCACCGCATCCGCGACCGCCTCCTGAATAATCGGATTCGAGGTGTACGTTCCGAAACTCATATTGATAACATCAACTGATTGAGCTATAGCATACCTGATGGCATTGGATAACATATAACTATTGCTGAACCCGGTCGAATCAAACGCCCGTATCGGTAAAATATTACAATCCGGCGCGATACGACGTATAATCCCGCAGACAAATGTCCCGTGGCTTAACAGCTGACCCGGTTCCGGCGATGGATCATTATCAAAATCAATAAAATCGAAACCATTAGGAAGTATCGCATCGACCAGCAGCGGGTGATCCATCTTAAATCCATTGTCAATAATGGCAATAACTATATCCTCACCGGTGGCGTATATATTGGCTGAGTCACTCTGAATATTATAGCAGCCGTAATCGCTGAAAAAACTTACCGGCGACGAACCCCAGATAAGCTGAGGCTGGGAATCATCAGGAAAATCCTGACTGACATGGAAAGTTTCCGGGACACCAACCGCATAGTTGGGCTGAATAAATATTACACCCGGTTGAGCGGCAATCTCCTCGGCAATATCTTCAATCATATATGAAGGTGAGAACGAAACGAGGTATAAATTATCGCCTACGATTGAATCAAGCGGAAAGCCCTGATATTGATACAATATCGGTTCAATCGAAAAACCTTCCTCCATTTTGATAATCGCTTCGAAATTGTAATAATAATCGGCACGAAGCAGAATATTGTTGGTATAGATACAACCGGCGACGCCACTGCATCCCAAATCGTTTCCCCATTCAATAACACCCGAAACACAAACCGAGTCGCCAGCAGTAAACTCGCCGGTGTAATCGAGCGCAAGATATATCGAATCATCAAAACGCCGGAATACAAGGCAGTCTATCCCCTGTACTATTACACCGCATTCCTCGTAGGGCCAGTCGCCGTCGTTCCCCCAGGCATAAATACTGTTACCGATAACACATCCATCCGTCCCGACACACGCGGTATCGCATTCATACACCAGAGTCCCGGAGATACAAACAGAATCACCCTCGGTGAATCCCCCGTAATTTTCGAGATAATAGTACGTTTCATATAAATCGGTCGGCATAAACAGTAAACAACCAAACTCGTATACCAAAACCCCGCATCCGCTGTATGGGGTATTAGCCTGTGACCACTCTTCTATTGTGTTACTTAGAAGTCTCGAATTCGCTTCCGGACAATCGGGCGGCGTAGCCGCCAGCAGTATCCCATAAACACAAACAGTATCGTTTGGAACAAAAGCCCCATAATTATCCAGTTTTATATATAAGGTGCTGTCATAAGTCATCCCGGCTATAGGTGAAAACACCACGCAATTCGCACCCTGTATTAAAATACCGCAGGCATCATAATAAATGGTATCGGGTGGGGCTTGCCATGAAATGGAATCAACCGTCACACAACCTTCAGCCGGACCGCAAATCGTATCGCAATAAACATCGATTGTCCCGCTGACACAGGCCCATTCACCGGAATTGATACCATCGACGTAATCAAGGATATAATAAGTATCGTACGTACCATTAACATTGATAAAATAACAACTGCTGTCGATCTCAATTATTCCACATTCATAAAACGGATCAACCTGAGCCTGAACCGGGAGGAAAAAAAACAAAGATAATACTATTGTTATCATTAATAATTTTCTTACAGGTATATTTCTGCGCATAGTTCCTCTCCTTTCAGATACCCAGCAGGATAAACGAACCCCACAAAGCCGGGTTGACAATGGTTGAGGAAGTAATATCCACCGCTCTTTTATACGCATTCGGGATATTATTGGTTTTCAATAACTGGTCATAAAAATTTATCATAAAATATGTGCCGATTTTATCCGAAATCGGCCACAAAGAACCGAGCACAAAACGGCTTCCCGCCTGATAATACGCCTTGGCCATACTGAACGAGTTACCGTAATATAATCCCGGTGCGGCGGTAAAACAGCCCGACAGCGTAATCAGACTCGGTTTAAGATTTTTCCCATAAATATCAAACGGATAAAGCGGACCATCATCCAAAATTATCCGCGAAAAAAGCGGATTTTCGGTCGAATGCGAGGCATGCGCCGCAATATGTAAAAACCCGTTTGATTTACCCAACTCGGTTAGGAAATTCTCCCGGCTCGCTTTGTTGTTGGCATAAAATTTTGTTTGCCTAAACATCCGCGCAATTTTTTTCGCCTCGATTTCGGCGGATGGAAGATTCTCGATTCCGGCGGCGAAAACGGCATTATTTTTATTCGAATACTTCGGCCCTTTTTTTGTTCGACCGGCCAAGACCGAAGGATCGCAGATTAGATGCAGTTGATTTTTATCTTTCAAGTATCGCCCGTTTTCATCACGAAGCGCCATAAACGGAACCTGGAAGAAGTTGCCATTGGCCAGCAAAATCAAACCGCGACCATTTATTTCATCGTTTATCGGTTTTATCAAATAACTATAGATACGATTAAGAATAAAATTTATATCCGACGAGGATTTTCCGTTATCGCCAAAACCAAAAACCGCTTTTTCGCAGACAAACGATAATTTATGCAGATCGGTTCTGAAAATATCTGCCGTTACCGGAAGCGTTCGGTATTTTTGATTACTCGCCGAGGCGATATATACACCAACCTCATCACCCAGCGTAATATAGTTCAGAAGCAATTCATCTTTTCCAATTAAATTACCGTTCAGAACTGCCGTATCGGCTTTTCCTGAAGTATCAACATTGATACGGTTTTGTTTACCCCGTATTTTTCTTTCCACCGTCCATAATTTCTGCTCGATATTAAAAAGGCCCGCCTCGGCCAAAGCAACACGCTGTCCATCCTGCGGTATTCGGTGGATTTTTTTCAACGCCGCTCTTAAACCATCTCTTTGTTCGAGTAGTTCTTTTGGTATCTGCCGGCGACGTTGTTTTGTCACGGCGGCACGGGTATTAATCATTTGTAATGCCCGCAGGCTGTTTAAATATGACTTTCTGGTTCGGCCCAGTTTCAAAAGACAAAGTATCAATTTTTTATAGACTTCGTATTTATCGGCGGCGTAAAAATATCTGGTTTCATCGGACGACATCATTTCGAGTGTCTGCTCGATAATCTTAATTGACTTTTTAAACCATTTTAACGCGACTTTATAATTATCCTTATTAAAATAAGCCAGACCGATCAGATAGTACAGCTTTTGCTGTAAACTTTTGGGTAATTTAATATCAGCTAGTTTTTTCGCGTTTCTAAGAGCGACACCTGTTTGGGATGCTTCCAGTTTTATTTCAATCAGTCGTATTTTCGCCGAATACATCCGGTACTTATCACCGCTGCGGCTGAACATCTTAACCGCTTTTGCTGCCGCCTCTCCGGCGCGTCTAATCTTATCGCTTCCCAGCAAAACAAAACTTCTCTCCAGATTAACCAGTCCCAGCCAGAGAATATTCTTTTCCGTCTTGAAATATTTCTCAGCCCGGGCGAGCGACAGCGATGCTTTTTTGTAATCTTTAAAATAATTCGAGGCGCACGCTATTATATATAGAGCCTTCGCCCGTTCATAATTCATATTCAGTTCGCCGGCGCGGGTGATAATATTTTCCGCGATATAAACAGCACTGGAGTACATATTTAATTCAATATAAAGTTCTGCCAAATCCAGCATTACAATCATAGCGGTGCGCGAATCACCCAGTTTTTGAAGCCGATCGACAACATTCTCGAACATGGCCAATGCTTCGGGATACCGATTCTGCCAGTAATCGATTATCGCCAACGAATAATCGACCTGACCGGCGGCGATTAAATTGCCGGTCTTTTGATAGATTTTGCCCGACTTACGATACAAAGCCGCCGCGGCGGTTAACTCGTTTTTGACCGAATAAATATTGGCGCGGTTAAAATCGATTATCGCCAATGGGACACCGCCAGTGGTTTTGTAAATTTCCCGTGCCTGTTCATAATAATTCAACGCCAAATCGATTTTATCCGTTCTGTAATAAATATTCCCGATATTATTCAGAATCTGTCCGGCATCATTATTCATTTTGTTTTTGCGGAAATATTGCAGTGCCGACCGCCCGACCTGAAGCGCCTCTCGGTATTTTCCAAGATACATATACAGACTCATCAGTCCTTTTCGCAAACGAGCGTTGGCTTCATAATCACGATATTTGTTATTGAGTTTAATCGCCTTTTGATATAACCTGACAGCAGTTTTATTGTCACCCTTAAATCGCGCATAACGCGCCTCCATCGCAATCAAACGCGATTGATATTCGGGCGGAAGATATTTAAATATAGATTTAATTCTTAATAAGAATTTTTCCGTTTTCTTGATATCGGTTCTTAATAAATCGTTAAAGCAATCGTTCAATTCAGTCAGAAATAACGACACTTCACCTTTGTAACTTTTTTGCAAAAAGTCTTCCAGTGATTTTTTTGAACCGATATGTTTGATGTTTTCTATACTTATCATACTTCCATATCAACAACCGCCAGGGTATCCTTATTTTCGATAATATTAATCCGATACTCACCTGACTCTATTCGTGTAAAAGTGAACATCTTAAGTTCATCGGTCGTTGTCGATTGACGGAACTTTTTCCCGACCATCTCCACTTGATATGTTTTCCCTTCAATCCCATTGAACTGCCCGATTAACTCATACGAATACAGCGAGATTGGATACAGCGAAACTTCCAGCTCCATCCCTTTGAATTTGTACTTTAATCGCCGACTATTGGTTACCGATGGCCTCACCCCTTCCGGCATCGGCATCACATTGGAATCAAAAATCGGCAAACCGCGTTCGATATTGTCCTTCTGTCCCGGTTTATGATACTCCCGAAACATATTGACCGACATTTTCCGCAGCGACGGCATCAATTCGGCCAGTTGACCTTTCAGTCGCTCGGCCCCATAGCTTTTTAATAAATCGTGCATTTTTCGGAACTCCTCGTCAGAGGCCAGCATTTTTTTGACTTCGTTACTCTGTTTTTGATCTAGTTCGGATTGTAAATATTTCAGCAATAATTCATATTTTCTTTCGCTATTCTTCATAGGCTTTATCCTTTATTTGGCGATATAAAGTAATCATATATTTTTTTCCTTTAAGATTTCATACAATCTGGCCAATCCGCGCGCCCTGGTCGGGCCGATCGACGAAACCGGCATATCGAGTTGCTCGGCGATTTCTTTATACGACAAATCCTTCGGTTCCAGAAATAGCGCCCGCAATAATCGATACTCACGCTCCGGCAGTCGAGCCAGAGCATCAAGCAAAATTTCGACTCGTCGGGAATACTCATATATCTCTTCCGGCGTCATCGGTTTGAGATTATACAACGTTTCGTAAACATGTGTTTTCGCCTTAATATCGCGTTTCGATTTCCGGTATATATTTATCACCTCATTGATTGTCATAGTTCGTACATATTGAAGAAGTTTGCTGCTTGAGTGAATATTTCTCAGATTCTCCAGAAGTTTATATGATACCTGACCGAAAACATCGCAACTCTCCTCCCGTGACAGTCTGTTTTTCTGACATAACGATAGAACCAGCGGGGTGACATAATCCATCAACTCGCCCCAGGCATTTTCATCGCCTTCGAGACACTTTTTCAGCAGACTGCTATACGACAAAACCGGCTCTGTTAATTAATGCGCGTCGTCAACTATATCCTTCTCGACGTTTTCCTCTCCTTTCAGTAATATATATTCTGTTGGCCCTCCTCCAAGCGAATATTAAACCTTACCGGCAGGCCGGCAAGGTTCCTTCTAAATATAAGTATCTTATCAGATATGTGATATCGAACAAATTAACCTCGCCGTTACCATCGACATCGGCAGCCGTTAGCGGTTCCGGCGCCTGACCTTCAAGGTATAAATACCCGATAATAAACGTTATATCAAAAATATTGATACAGCAGTCACCATTGGCATTGCCGCACCCGGCATTCGGCACACTATTGCAGGCCATAATAGAATCATTAATCAAGCAGGCATGCGTTCCGTAAGCACAGAAGTCGGTGCAGCCAAAATCAATCATACCCGCTACATAGACTTCATCTCCAACATTAAATGAGTCATAGTCACTCAAAACGACACTCGGAAATATAGTATCATACGGGTGGAAATGTATACAGCCGGTATCATCAACCAGCACACCACATCCGAAATAATATATCGAATCGGACGGGTCGCTTTCACATGTAGTTATCGTATCATTATCGACGCACACATTCGATCCGAAAGCGCACGAATCGGTACATTCGAAATTAACCAAACCGCTGACATAAACTTCATCACCGTCATCAAACAATCCATAATCGCTTAATACTGCCCCCGAAAAAAATCCGTTATAAGGATGAAATCGTACGCATCCGAACTCATCAACCAGCACCCCGCACCCTTCATAATAAACTGTATCGGACGGATTATTATCACAACTGATAATGGTGTCATTATCAAGGCAAACATGCGTTCCGTAAACACAGAAATCGGTGCAGTCGAAATCATAAAGACCGGTGACATAAACCTCATCACCAATATTAAATGAGCCATAATCACTCAAAATGGCGCTTGGGAAAATAGAATCGAACGGATAGAAATGTATACATCCGGTATCATCGACAAGCACACCGCACCCTTCATAATAAAGCGTATCGGGCGGCTCGCCGTTGCACTCACCGATTGTATTATCAAAGATACATCCCGTCGCTGCGGGACATCCCGAGGTACAGTCGGGCGTAAACATCCCGCTGACATAAACCGTATCACCGTAACCGTAGATACCAAAATTGCCGATTTCAAAAGGCCCGGGACCAACATACCAAACCGTATCAGTCATAAACGGATAGAACAGCAGACA